>Ga0079223_10000056_pt1 | contig 35879 bp, 32 predicted proteins | sample Stecom2011_FD_75072 | JGI IMG/M metagenome (GOLD analysis project Ga0079223, IMG submission 75072) | Agricultural soil microbial communities from Utah to study Nitrogen management - Steer compost 2011 | ecosystem: Environmental > Terrestrial > Soil > Agricultural land | place: USA: Utah...
CACAGTGGGCAACTCTGCGGGGCGGCTCAGCAGCGCGTACTGACCGTGGCCGAACACCTTCGGCAGGTAGGCTGCGGCCTGTCGGTCGATCGTCAGACAGAAGGGATGCACGCCCTGCACACGTGCTTCTTCCACCGCACGGCGCGTGTCTTCGACGCCGTAACGTCCCTCGTAGATGTCGGCATCATTCGGCTTGCCGTCCGACAACAGCAGCAACAGCCGGTGTTCCGCCGGCTGGCGCATCAGCTCGGCCGTGGCGTGGCGCAGTGCGGCGCCGCTGCGGGTGTAATGCTGCGGCTCGAGCGCCGCGATGCGCAGCGCCACGTCGGCGCTGTGCGGCTCGCTGAAATGCTTGAGGGAGCTGATGGTGACCCCGTTGGGGCCGTCACCTGAGAATGCCTGTATGGAGTAGGGCTCGCCCATGTGCTGCAGGGCGATTGCCACCAGCAGCAACGCTTCGCGTTCCACGTCGATGATGCGACGGCCATCGGTCAGGTAGGAATCGGTGGAGCCGCTGATATCGACCAGCAGCATGATCGCAAGATTGCGCCGCTGGCGGCGCAGCTGCCGATACAGCGCGTCGTTCAGCGGAAGGCCTGCCCGTGCATCGGCACGGGCTTGCGTGCAGGCGTCGATATCGATCTCGTCGCCGTCCAGGCGGCGGCGCAGCCAGACGCGTTCGGCGCGCAGCATCTCGAAGCGGCGGCGGATCGTGTCGAGCATGCTTCGGTAACGGTTCAGTGTCCTGTCGACCCAGGCTTGCGGGCCGTGTTCGGGGGGCAGCACCAGCACGGTTGCGCCGGGGTGATGGTAGCCCTCGATGCGGTAATCCCATTCGGGGTAGTGGATTCATGTCGTTTGTGCGGGCATGGAATCCGCCCGGGGTAGCGCGCGTCGCTGCGGCGCATCGTCGGAAAGCAGCACTTCTCTGGCCGGCGTGGGCGAGCGTATCAGGCGTGCTTCCGGAAGTTCCGAGAGTGCATCGGCAAATTCTTCGCCGGCGGTTTCGTCATCACGGTCGGTGGGACGCTGCATGCCCGAGGGGTCTTCCGCTTTTTCAAGGGGGGCAGAGCTCTGCAGAACCGACATGCCGTCGTCGGTGGGCGCGTCGTCTTCGTTGGCTTCATGCGGCCGCGGGCTGCGCGGCAGGCGGGCGCTGCGTACGGCTGCGGCCGGTTCCTCCGATGCAGGGTCGGGCTCCAACGGTGTGGATGGGCTCATCAACCGTGCGGGAGGCAGCAACTCCCCCGTCCAGGCGTCTGCGAACAGCGCGTGGGTGTGCGGCAGCGGCAGGCTGCCCGCAGCAGGTGCATGCCGGCGCAATAGCCATTGGGCAATGTCCAGACTTTCGTCAGGCTGCGACGGCGGGGGCCAGGGCAGACCATCGACAGGCCTGCCCGCATCCGTGCTCAAAACCTTTTGCACGAGCGTTTCGATGAAGCGGCTGGCGGGAGGCAGGGTGGCCGGCGCAGGTCGCAGTGCCAGCCCCCGGCGCCGCAGGCGGTTGACCGATGCCGCCATCCCCGGAAGCTCGTGCAACAGGCGTTCGTCGCTCGCCTGAGCTTCAAGCATCATATACAGCGCCAGACTGCGCGGGCAGGGGGCGGCGGCTGCGATCTGCGCACTCCGCCGCAGAATGCGGCAGCTTTGCTGCAGGGCGATCGTGCGAAAGAGTTCGGCGGTGGCTTGCGGAGCCAGGTCGGGCCCGGGCGGCGCTGCCAATTCCATGGGCAGCCACAGCGAATGCCCGTCGGTGGCCGGTACGGCCTGCCCCGACTGGCGTACGTCGTGCCGCCGGAATAGCCGGGCGAGCAGGGTGGGCCGGGCGGGCACCTGCGCCACGCGTATGGGTGGGCTGATGCCATGCACGGCGTGGATCAGCAGATCGATGCGCTGCCGTACCTCGGGAAGGCTCAGTGGCCGCGGGCCGGCGCGCGGCCCCCGATGCCTGAGCCAGAGCCGGCGTATATAGATTGCGGCATGGCGGGCTGCGTCGTTGACGACGTCTTCGGCTTCGGCCATATCTGCGCCCCAAACTCGCCCTCAGGCGAACGTGAGATCGAGCAGGTCGTTCATGGCCTCGAGCAGCCCTGCGTCGTCGGTGAGCGGTGAAACCAGCGCCACCTGGCATGCGCGCCGGGTATCGATACCCCGCGCCATCAGGCTTGCGGTGGCCACCAGCAGCCGGGTGCTGGGCGCTTCGGCAAGCCCCCGATCCTGAAAGCCGCGCAGCTTTGCGGCCAGGGCCACCAGCGTTTCGGCTTCGGCCCGCCCGATCCCGCCTTCGTGCTGCACGATGCTTGCCTCGTGCCCGGGCGCGGGGAAGTCGAAATCCAGCGCCACGAAGCGTTGTCGCGTACTGGGCTTGAGGTCTTTCAGCATGCGCTGATAACCGGGGTTGTACGAGATCACCATCTGAAAGCCCGGTGCCGCTTCCAGCACTTCCCCCGTTTTGTCGATGGTGAGCGTGCGCCGGTGGTCGGTGAGCGAGTGCAGCACCACGATCGTATCCTGCCGAGCTTCCACAATTTCGTCGAGATAGCAGATTGCGCCCTGACGTACGGCGGTAGTGAGCGGGCCATCTTGCCAGTGCACGCTGTCGTGGCGAATCAGGTAGCGTCCGATCAGGTCGCTTGCGCTCAGATCGTCGTGGCACGACACGGTGATCAGCGGGCGCTGCAGGCGCCACGCCATGTGCTCCATAAAGCGGGTCTTGCCGCAGCCGGTGGGGCCCTTGAGCATCACCGTAAGCTGGTTACGGTGGCATTTCTCGAACAGCGCCACCTCGTCGCCCGTGGGCAGATAGAAGGGCTCGGCGACGGGCGGCTTGCGCGGCCCGTCGTCGGGATGCCGTTCGCGCAGGTCAGCCAGTCTGCTCATGCAATCTTCCCTCGCGTGCTGCGGCCGGGCGCGTGGCGTCGAACTGACTCGGGCCGCGCGGCGGTGCCGCGTCGGGGAAAAGCTCGTTCTCGTCTACGGGTTCGAGACGTGGCGCGTGCCGGAAGAAGTCGTAGATGTAGAGCAGTACCCCCACCGCAAAGAGCGAGGCCGTGATGACCAGCATGATGAAATGGATCTGGATCTTGAGCTGCACGTCGAGGTAGCCGATGCCCAGCACGCGCTCGAGGTACACCTGACCGATGCCGGCCGTGGCAAAGGAAAGCGTCATGCCGAACATGCCCGCCATCTGCAGCCAGAACGCCCAGTAGCCCACCGCGCCGCCTTCCACCCGCCGGTTGCGCGTCATGGTGGGCAGGGCATAGCTGATGACCGCCATCACGATCATGGCGTAGGCGCCATAGAACGCGGCATGACCGTGCATGGCGGTGATCAGGGTGCCGTGCGTCCATTTGTTGATGGCGGGAAAGGTGTGCGCAAGCCCCAGCAGGCCGGCCCCGAAAAGGGTGAACAGGGCGCTGCCCACTGTCCAGTGCAGGGCAAGCACGTTAGGGTGGCGAATGCCCCTGCGCCGGATCGAGAAGTACGCATACATGGCCATGCCCACGAGCGCCACGGGTTCCAGCGCGCTGAAAATGCCGCCCAGCGGCAGCCAGTAGGTGGGCACGCCCACCCAGTAATAGTGGTGGGCCATACCCAGAATGCCGGCGATGAACACCAGCCCCACGATCACGTACAGCCATTTTTCCAGCACCTCGCGGTCGGCCCCGGAAAGGCGGATCAGCAGGTACGCCAGGAAGGAACCCTGGATCATTTCCCACACGCCTTCCACCCACAGGTGGATCGTCCACCACCGGTAGTAGATCGACACCACATAGTTTTCGTAGTGCAGCAGGGCGGGCAGGTACAGTACGGCCGAACTGCCCAGGCCCAACAGCAGCACGCCCTCGGTGGTGGTGAAGCGCCCCGATCGTTTTATGGTCATGCCGATGTTGTAGAGGAAGATCAGCATGCACACCACGATCGCCAGCTTGTGCGGCAGGGGCTGCTCGAGCAGCTTGTTGCCGGTGCCGTAGCCGAACAGGTAACCGATGACGGCGGTAACGCCCATGATCGCCCAGATGACCAGCTGTATGTACGCGAGCTTCACGCTGTAGAGCTCCGAGCGCGATTCGTCGGCGACGATCCAGTAGGTGGCACCCATGAACCCGGTAATCACCCACACGATCAGCAGATTGGTGTGGACCGTCTTGGTGACGTCGAAGGGCATCAGGTTCAGCAGCGGGTCGGGCCCCAGATACTTGGCGGCCGACAGCAGGCCGAACACGAGCTGCAGGCCGAACAGAATCATGGCCAGTGCAAAGTACCAATAAGCGACGGATTGGGTCTTGTATCGCATGGCAGGCCCCTTCAGTTGTACGACAGCAAATAGGCAACGAGCTGATCGACCTGTTCGTCGCTCAGGTCCTCGCCATAGTTGGGCGGCATGAACGAGACGCCGCCGGCCGAATACATGGGGCCGGGGTGCAGCCAGGCGCTGGGTTCGACGATCGATTCCCTTACGAACTCTTCGGCCGTGGTGGCCTTGCCGGTGTATTCGCCCGATGCCTTGATCTTCTCGAAGAAGGTACGCAGGCCGGCGAGCGACGGGCCGGCCAGATTCACGCCGGGTGCCATGCTGTGGCAGGCCTGACAGGTGGGCACCGCCGTGCGGAACAGCGCCTCGCCCTGCGCGATGGGCGCATTGTCGGGAGCCACGGGGCGTGCGCCGGGCGGCAGGCCGCTTGCCGTACCCTCGCCTTCGGTTTGCTGTTGCGTGAGACTGAGGTCGGCGCCGGGAATCGAGCTGCCCGCCACCAGAATGGGCCGCGGCGGCCAGCCCTGGTTGTCGATGCGCCCCACCCAGTCCATGAATGCAATGACGTCGCTGATTTCCTGATCGCTCATGCCCAGATTGGGCATCAGGCGCCGGTGCCTCTGCTCGTCGTAGAACTGTGAGGGGTCTTTCATGAAGGCGGTGAGATAGGGCGCGCCGCGCAGTTGCGTGATCTTGGTGAGATCGGGCGCGTAGTAGGCGCCTTCGCCCAGTATGGTGTGGCAGTTGATGCAGTTGTAGGCGTGCCAGACGTTCTGCCCGCGCACCACCTCCTCGGTGATGTCGTCGGCGTTGGTCAGCGTGGGAAATTGCCGGTGGCTGTCGACGGTGAGAACGAGGAACAGCAGACTTGCCAGCGCCGTCGAAACAATGGCAAACATGCGGGTCTGACGCTTGTTCATCACTTCCTCCTACACGCCGATGCCGGCCCAGTATCTGATGGAAGTGATCATCGCGTACGCAATGCCCGCGAGCATCAGTGCGATGACGACCCAACTTGCACCTTTCAAAACCCGGAACAGGACTTCTGGCTGCATTGTGTGCCTCCTTTTTGTGTCCGCGTTGGCCCCGACGCAATGCCGAGCCCGGTGTAAGGCCGGCGGGGTACGGGGTTGAAATCGGGTGATGCCGCCCCAATATACGCCCGATATGCGGGGGTGTCGATATACGTCAGCCCTCAAATATCAATGCTTCAAACACTTTTACGCATGGTCCGAACATGAGCCAATCCGAGACACCCGTTACCTCCGAGACCCTGGGTTTTCAGGCAGAGGTCAAGCAACTGCTGCATTTGATGATTCACTCGCTGTACAGCAATCGCGAGATCTTTCTGCGCGAGCTGGTGTCCAATGCATCCGACGCCTGCGACAAGCTGCGCTTCGAGGCGATCGACAATCCGGATCTCTACGAAGGTGATACCGAACTGCGCATTCGCGTCGACTTTGACAAGGCGCAGGGCACCATCACCATTTCCGACAACGGCATCGGCATGTCGCGCGATGAAGCGATTGCCAACCTGGGCACCATCGCGCGTTCGGGCACGAGGGAATTCTTCTCGCAGCTGACCGGCGATCGCCAGAAGGACGCCCAGCTGATCGGTCAGTTCGGGGTGGGGTTCTATTCCTCGTTCATCGTGGCCGACAAGGTGTCGGTGCTGTCGCGCCGTGCCGGGCTGCCCGAGACGCAAGCCGTGCTGTGGGAGTCCGACGGCCAGGGCGAATTCCGGGTGGCCCAGGTGGAAAAGGCCGACCGTGGCACCGCCATCGTCTTGCACCTGCGCGATGCTGAAGACGAATTCCTGAATGGCTGGAAGTTGCGCGAGGTACTGCGCCGCTACTCCGACCATATTTCCCTGCCCATTCAGATGCTCAAGGAAGAATGGGATGCCGAGAAGTCCGAGCAGGTCAAGACGCAGGAATGGGAAACCGTCAACCAGGCGAGCGCGCTGTGGGCCCGCCAGAAGTCCGACGTGACCGATGAGCAGTACAAGGAGTTTTACAAGCACATCGCCCACGATTTCGAAGATCCACTCGCCTGGACGCACAACCGCGTCGAGGGCCGCAGCGAGTACACGCAGCTGCTGTATATCCCCAGGCGTGCACCGTTCGACCTGTGGGATCGCGAGGGGCGTCGTGGCGTCAAGCTGTACGTGAAGCGCGTGTTCATCATGGACGACGCCGAACAGTTGCTGCCGTCGTACCTGCGCTTCGTGAAAGGCGTGATCGATTCGGCCGACCTGCCGTTGAACGTTTCGCGCGAGATTCTGCAGGAAAGCCGTGACGTGAAGGCGATTCGCGACGGCTGCACCAAGCGGGTGCTCTCGATGCTCGACGACATGGCCGAGAACCGCCCCGACGATTACGCCACGTTCTGGGAACAGTTCGGTCAGGTGCTCAAGGAGGGCGTGGGCGAAGATTTTGCGAACCGCGAGCGCATTGCCAAGCTGCTGCGCTTTGCCTCCACCCACAACGACAGCAGCGTGCAGAACGTCTCGCTTGCCGATTACGTGGGGCGCATGAAGGAAGGCCAGGAGAAAATCTATTACGTCACGGCTGAATCCTACGCCGCGGCGGCCAACAGCCCGCATCTGGAAGTCTTCCGCAAGAAGGGCATCGAAGTGCTGCTGCTGACCGACCGCGTCGACGAATGGATGCTTTCCTACCTGCGTGATTTCGAAGACAAGCCGCTTGCGTCCGTGGCCAAGGGCGGGCTGGACCTCGACGCGCTGGCCGACGAGGAAGAAAAGAAGCATCGGGCCGAGGTGGCCGAAAGCAGCAAGCCGCTCGTCGAGCGCATGCAGAAGGCCCTCGAAGGCAAGGTGAAGGAGGTGCGCGTCACGACACGCCTGGTGGATTCACCGGCCTGCGTCGTGGTCGACGAGCATGAACTCAGCCCGCACTTGCAACGCCTGCTGCGTTCGGCGGGGCAGGAGGCGCCCGAGGTCAAGCCCATTCTGGAGATCAACCCCGAGCACGCGCTGCTCGCCCGCCTGAACGACGCCGACGACGACACCTTTGCCGACTGGTCGCTGCTGCTGCTCGATCAGGCGATGCTGGCCGAAGGCGCCGCGCTGAATGATCCGGCAGCATTCGTGAAGCGCATGAACCGTCTGTTGCTCGCGTAATTCCGGCTCCGCTTTTGCCTTTCGCTCCCTCTTGCGGGTCGCCACTGCTTACAATTCGTAATAACGGGCCGGTGGCGGCCCGGCCACGGCAACGGAGGACTGACGACGTGTTGAAGGGCAAGAAGGGCCTGGTTATTGGTATCGGCAATGATCAGAGCATTGCATGGGCGTGTGCACGCGCCATGCACGAGGCGGGTGCCACGATTGGCGGCACATGGCTGAATGAAAAGGCGCGACCACACGTCGAACCGCTGCTGCGGGCGCTGGATGCCGAGATTCAGCGGCCCCTGGACGTGCGCGACGACGCGCAGCTGCAGGCGCTCTTTGACGAGGTCGCGCAGCGCTGGGGCCGGCTCGATTTCCTGCTGCATTCCATCGCCTTCGCGCCGCGCGACGATCTGCACGGGCGCGTCACCGACAGCTCACGCGACGGCTTTTTGCTGGCCATGGACATTTCCTGCCACTCCTTCATCCGCATGGCGCGTTGTGCCGAACCGCTCATGAGTGCGGGTGGCAGCCTCATGACCATGAGCTATCTGGGTGGCGCAGAAGTGATTCCCAACTACGGCCTGATGGGGCCGGTAAAGGCCGCGCTCGAATCGGCCGTGCGGTATCTCGCCGCCGAACTGGGGCCCAGGGGCATAAGGGTGAACGCGGTGTCGCCCGGGCCCATTCCGACCCGTGCGGCGTCGGGCATTGCCCAGTTCGACACGCTGGTGCAGGATTCCATACAGCGTTCGCCCCTGGGGCGGGCGCTCACCATCGACGACGTCGCCCCCTTGTGCGTCTTCTTGTCGGGCGACGGCGCGCGTGCCATAACGGGCAGCACGCTTTACGTGGATGGCGGCTATCACACGCTGAACTGAGCCGCGCCCCGCTCAGGCCGGGCGCCGCGCCCAGCGCCGGTATGCGCGTTGGGCGGCGGTATCCAGCACGAAACCCAGGGCACCGATCAGCACGATCACCGCCATGAGCTCGGAATAGGCCATGCGGTCGCGTGTGTCGAGGATGTAGTAACCCAGGCCCGAGCTGACCCCCAGCATCTCGCAGGGAACGAGCACGATCCATATGATACCGATAGCCAGGCGCACGCCCGTCAATACGTGGCCCAGTATGCCCGGTGCCACGATGCGCAGCAGCACTTCGCCACGCGTGGCGCTCAGGCTGCGCGCGAGCATCAGCCAGCGGGTATCGAGCTGGCGCACGCCGGCTGCGGTGTTGAGCATGATCGGCCAGACGGCCGCAAACGTCAGCAAAAAATAAATGGGCGCATCGCCGATGCCAAACACCATGACGGCGATCGGCATCCATGACAGCGGCGAGATCATGCGCAGGAACTGAAAAGCCGCACCGCTGAGGCTTTCCGCAAGCCGGGAGCTGCCTACCGCCAGCCCCACCGGAACACCGATCATCAGGGCCAGCACGAGTCCGGTCAGCACGCGTTGCAGGCTCATTACGGCGTGGCTGTTGAGCTCGCCCGAGAACACCAGTTGATACAGGCTCTGGAAGGTGGCTCCGGGCGCCAGCGCTGCGGCCAGCGGCACGCTCGACTCGAGCAGCCGGGCGCACAATGACCAGACCAGCACCAGCAGCGTGAGGCCGGCCAGTGCGTACAGTGCGCCGGCACGGACGCCCAGGCGCTGCAGCGAGGCGAGGGCGGGCGCAAGCGGGCGGTTGCGCAGAGTGGCGGGTTCGGCAAGTATCGAACGCATGGAAGGTGATCCTCTGTGGTGCCCCGTATGCTGGCGCATGGCGGCGGCGGGCAGCGGGGCAGACGGGTGCTCAGGCAGTGATGGTTTCCTTGCGGCTGAACGACTCCGGCAGGCCGAAGGCGGCGGCGCCGCCATGGGCCAGAATCGCCTGCTTCACGTAGCGGTCGTCGACCAGGTCGCGGGCCACGAAGGCCGGGTCGAGGTCCTTCAGGAAATTGTTCTGGCCCGACACCAGCGTGGTCTTGAGCTTGCGGACGAGCTCTTCCGTGTAGCTGGGGAAGGGATAGGGCTGGAAGTCGATGCGCTTCTGATTCCAGGCCGTGTTCACCATGGCCCCGCTGCGCTGGTACAGCGCGGCGTCCAGACGTTCGGGTTCCAGCACGTTGGCGAGCGCCTCGTAGGTGTGGGGCGTGTATTTTTGCGGGTTATCGCGCGACAGAATGCGCGCCGTCTCCGCGCGGTTGTCCTGTATCCACGCCTGCGCCTGCACGATGCCGTTCACCACCTTCTGCGACCACTCGGGGCGCTGCTCCAGATCCTGCTCATGCATCAGCACTACGCAGCAGGCGTGATCCTTCCACACGTCGCCGGTGAAGCGCAGAATCTTGCCTACCTTGAGCACTTCGGCGTTGGCATTGAAGGGTTCCGCCACGGTGTAGCCGGCGATCTGCTTGTTGGCGAGCGCGGGCACCATGTCCGACGGCGCCATCACCACCAGCTTCACCTGCCCGGCTCCAGGTTCGCCTTCGGAGATCGGTTCCAGGCCGTTGTTGCGCAGCAGGTGCTGCAGCACGACGTTGTGCAGTGAATACCAGAAGGGAATTGCGACCGTGGTGCCGCCCAGGTCGGTGATGCGGTCGATGTGCGGCTGTACGGTCAGGCCGGAACCGGACATGTGATTCCAGGCCACCACTTTGGCGGGCGATTTGCTGCCGTAGCGGGCCCACACCGTCATGGGCGACAGCAGATGCACGGCATTCACCTGCCCGGCCAGAAAGGCCTCGACGATCTGCGCCCAGCTGCGAAACAGGCGCGGCTTTTCAACCTTGAGACCCTGTTGCTCGAACAGACCGTTGTGGTGAGCCACCAGCAGGGGCGTGGCATCGGTGATCGGCAGGTAACCGATGCGCAGCGGGGCGTCGGGTTCAGCCGCCCGGGCGACGTTGGCCATCTGCAGCAGGGGCAGGGCCCCCGCCGCGGTGAACAGTGCGGAAAGCTTCAGAAACTGGCGCCGGGTGTGGCGGGTGGCTTCTGTTTCGCCGTGGTAATGCATGCAAGGCTCCTCGGAGAGGGGGTAGGGTTCAGGCCGCCGCGTCCGCGGGCAGCCGTTCGGCGGGTGCCGCATCCGACGCGCCGGGTGCGCTCGCCCGACGGTGAGCGCGCAGCAGCTTCATGATCTCGATGCGCAGCGCGCTCAGTTCGGGGCCCAGCGGGTCGCGCGGACGCAGGCTTTCGAGTGTCCATTCGCCAATCTGGTGCCCCGGAGAATCACCGATCAGCACGATGCGGTCGGCCAGAATCATGGCTTCGTCGATGTCGTGTGTGACCAGCACGGCCGCCGTGCCATGGCGTGCGATGATCGTCTGCAGCAATGCCTGCATGTCGCCGCGGGTGATCTCGTCCAGCGCGCTGAACGGCTCGTCGAGCAGCAGGATCTCGGGCTGTCGTGCAAGGCTGCGGGCCAGTGCGGCGCGCTGGGCCATGCCGCCGGAAAGTTCGGACGGATACCGGCCCAGGGCGTCCTGCAGGCCCACCTCGGCAATCGCAGCCATCACGCGCGCCTGCTTCTCGGCCCGGCTGATGTCGGGCTGGTGCTTGAAATCAAGCCCGAAGCCGACGTTCTCTTCCAGGGTCAGCCAGGGCAGCAGGCTCGGATCCTGAAACACGAAGCTGGAACGCGGGTGGGGGCCGTGCAGGGGTTCGCCCCTGAGGCGAACCCGTCCGTGTAGGGCGTCCTGCAGTCCGGCCAGCACGCGCAGCAGCGACGATTTGCCCACGCCGCTGGGGCCCAGAACGGCGATGACTTCACCGGGTGCCAGCCGTAACGAGAACTGCTGCAAGACCGTGTGAAGCGTGCCGTCGGGGCGCCGGTAGCCCAGGCGAATCTCATCCGCTTCCAGAATGGCGGGATGCGTCATGGGGCGTGCCTCATTCCGGCAGCAGATAAAAGTCGGCCTTGCCCACGCCGCAGTCCGGGCATTCCCAGTCGTCGGGCAGGTCTTCGAAACGGGTACCCGGCGCAATGCCGTGCTCGGGCATGCCCGCCGACTCGTCATAGATCATGCCGCAGGGGCCGCACATCCATTGCCGGCTCATGCGGCCTCCGCGCGTGCATCGGCCTGTTCCAGCGCGTGGATTTCCTTGCGCAGGTGCTTGAGTGCCGGAGTGACGATGGCGACGAACACGGCTTCGCGCAGCCGGCGCTGTGCCGGGTGGCGCATCAGGTAGCCCTTGGCGCCGGCATGCAGAATCGCCGACTGGGCGGCGCGCAGGGTCAGCTCCGACGCGGCCAGTCGCAGGCGCAGCACGTCGATCTGGGTGGCCGCGCCGCGCTCGGCCAGCCCGGCCTGGCGCTCGGCATTGGCGCGTAGCGCCGCCGCTTCGCGGGCCAGATCGTCGGCCTGATCGTCAAGGAAGCGGTTGACGTGGCTGGTGGCGACGTTGCTTTCTCGTATGGTGCGCAGCGATCCGTCGATAATGCCGAAGCCCATGCCCAGCTGTGCAAGCACGAATCCGGGCTTGATCGTGGCGATGTAATCGGCGAATTGTTCAGGGTGCGCCAGCACCTGGTCCGGTGCAATCCGTACATCCTTCATGCGGATGTTGAGCGTCTGTGTGCCTTCCATGCCCGAAAACTCGGGGCAGGGGCGCAGGGTGACGCCGGGCGCATCGCACGGTACGGCAAACATCACATAGCCTTCATCTTCGACCGACGCCGCAACGACGGCGAGGTGATCGGGGCCGATGTTCGACACCCATGGCAGGGCGCCCGACACCACGTAGCCCTGCGCGTCGCGACGCGCCTTGAGGTGGATGTTTTCGATGCCCGCCAGATGCTTCACGGTGTTCGACATGCCGGTGCCCGCGAGCAGTTCGCCGCGGGCTACGGCACCCAAATATTGCTCGCGCACGGGCGCGTTCATGGCGTGACGCAGGTAGTGTGCGCAGGTGCTCTGGCACCAGGCCAGAAAAGCGGTCGAACCGCATTCCCGGCCGATCTCGCTGATCACGCCGATCTGGGTGGCCAGCCCCAGTTCAAGGCCACCATGCGTGTGCGGCACGGCCGCGGCGAAGGCACCTGCCTCGCCCAGGCGGTGCAGTACGTCACGCGGGTAGAAGCCTTCCTGGTCGATGGCGCCGGTCAGCGGGGCAAGTTGGGTATCGACAATCGATCTGACGCGCTCGATCAGAGATGCCGGCGCGTCCGTTGCGGCGGTGTATCGGGTCATGGCGTGCCTGGGGCCGTTCAGGCGAACACCGTCAGATCGGCGTTGGCGTAGGGCTGCAGTTCGGGGTTGATGGGGGTCTGGGCGAGGCTGTTGGCGTAGTTGCACAGCGTGGCGAGGCTCACGCCCAACACCACTTCGAGCGCCTGCTGGCCGTCGTAACCGGCCTGGCGGAATTCGGCCAGTTCCTGGTCGGACACCTGCCCCTTGTTGCGGATAACGGCTTCGGTGAAGCGCGCAAGCGCGTTGAGCTTCGGGTCATCGAGCGCCTCGACCCGGCGCAGTGCCTCGACCAGCTCTTGCGGCATGCGCAGCTTGGCAATCGACAGCTTGGTGTGGCCGGCAACACAGAAGCCGCAATCATTCAGCGTTGCTGCCGTGATCTGCACCACTTCCCGTTCGACGGGGCTCAGGCTGCTGCGCGCATTGATTGCGCCGACCACCTGGTAAGTTTCGAGTGCCACGGGCGCATTGGCCAGAACGCCGATCAGATTGGGCAGAAAGCCGTTGGCATCGAGCGCGGCCTGCACGCGTTCGCGGGCGGCTTCGGGGGCGGATTGAACGGTGTGAATGGGAAGACGACTCATGTGCAAGACCTATGGGATTTCGGTGAACGTGCGAATGTGCGTTCCGAAAGTCTATGCACGCAGGCTCATCGTTGGAACGAAAAGAATCGCATGAGCAAATCACCGCCGCAGCAATATGCTTATTACCGCCCCCGGGGGGCGATTCACGGCAAACACTGGCAGCCTGGCACCGGGCCACCGGGCACGCAGCGCATTCTTACCGCGGGTTGCGGCGACCCTTGGGTGGCGATACCGCTGCCGGAGGCAGGTAGCGGCGCTGGATGCCGTTCTCGCGGCCGAAGCGCTTCCAGTCGAACGACGGGCCCGGGTCGGTCTTGCGCCCCGGGGCAATGTGCTCGTGACCGCGGACGGCCCGCAGGGTGTGGCGGGCGCGCAGGGCGGGCAGCAGGCGTTGCAACGCTCCGTACTGGGCGTCGGCATAGGGCAGCGTGTCGGTGCCTTCCAGTTCGATGCCGATCGAGAAGTCGTTGCAGCGCTCGCGTTCCTCGAACACCGACACACCGGCGTGCCATGCCCGCTGGTGGGTGGACACGAACTGCACGATGGCACCATCGCGCCGAATGAAGAAATGTGCGGACACGCGCATGCCGCGTATGTGTTCGAACCACGGGTGTGCGTCGTGGTCGAGCCGGTTCAGAAAAAAATCGATGACTTCGGGGCCACCGAACCGGCCGGGCGGCAGGCTGATGTTATGCAGCACCAGCAGCGAGGCGTCGCAGCCGGGCGGGCGTTCATTGAAATTGGGTGAAGGGTGCAGGCTGACGAACGGGGCCGGATGCAGCCATCCGTGACGATCGAGGCGTAAAGCGGGCCGCTCGTTCTGAGGCATGATCAGTCGGTACGCACGCCGAGCCGGGCATGTTCCTGGCCGCACCATGTGCGGCCGTCGCTGAGGTAGGCTTCAGATCGGGGCATGTGGATGCCGCAATGCGCGCAACGCACCATCGATTCGGCGTCGCTCATGTCGGCCGGAGCAGGCGGCCGGCCCTTGCCGCTGCGGCCCGCCTGCTGGCTGCCGCTGCCACTGCGCGCCAGCAGGCGGGCGGCGATCAGCACGGCCAGAATCACTACGAACCAGAACAGGATCTTCCCCACTATTCAACCCCTTTGAAGCAGTACGTCGAGCACGAAGCGGCTGCCACTGTATGAAAGCAGCACGAAGGCGAAGCCTACCAGGGTCCAGCGCAGGGCGGTGCGCCCGCGCCAGCCACGAATATGGCGGCCCAGCAGCAGCCCGCCGAAGGTAAACCAGGCGAGCAGGGTGAAGATGGTTTTGTGATCGAGCGGGAACAGTACACCAAGCGTCTGCAGCGATACGATTGCGCCCGTGATGACGGTGAGCGTGAGTACGCCGAAGCCGATCCACACCAGTCGGAACAGCAGCTGTTCCTGCACCAGCAGGGGGGGCAGCGAATCGAGCGCCTGCCCGATGAGCGATTGCTTGCGGGTGCGTTCGGCCGGCTGATGCAGCTGGCGGTCGAGCGAGGCCATGAACAGCGCGTGCAGCGTGGCTACGGCGATGAGGCCGTAGGCGCACAGCGCGATGATGAGGTGAGTGCGCAGCCATTGGCTTTCGCCGTGCGGCACGAGCCGGCCCCCGGGAAAGATGCCGCCCAGCAATGCAGCCAGTGCGGCAGCCGGCAGCAGCATCAGCAGCAGGCCGTCGAGCCGCATGACGAAGTTCTCGACCCAGAACACCAGCATGCCCAGCCAGATGGCGGCTGACAGCGCAAGCGCCCAGCCCACGTGCAGCCCGCCGACGTGGCCGAGCATGGACTGATGCAGCCCGATGGCCTGTGCGGCCAGGGCGGCGGCCAGAAACCCGTGCGTGGCGGGGCCGACCCGCAGGCTGTCGTGCCCGCGGGCGAGCTGCCGCCAACTGGCTGCACCCAGAAGGGCGTAGGCCAGTGCGGCCACCAACTGAAATACAATGCCTGCAGACATAGACCTTTGGGCCTCGGTTCAAACGGAAGATTTTAGGCTGGGCGACCAGCACTTAGTTTAAGCGAAACCAACCATGCTCGATAACCTCACGCAACGCCTGTCGCGCGTCGTGAAGACGATGCGCGGCGAAGCCCGCCTGACGGAGTCCAATACCCAGCAGATGCTGCGCGAAGTGCGCATGGCACTGCTCGAGGCCGACGTCGCCCTGCCGGTCGTGCGCGATTTCATTGCACGCGTCAAGGAACGCGCGCTGGGGCAGGAGGTCGTGGGCAGCCTGAACCCCGGCCAGGCGCTGGTGGGCGTCGTGCACAAGGAACTTACGGCGCTCATGGGTGGCGACCTGGGGGCCGAAGCCAGCGAGCTGTCGCTGGCCGCTCAACCGCCCGCCGTCATCCTCATGGCCGGCCTGCAGGGCGCGGGCAAGACCACGACCACCGGCAAGCTGGCCAAATGGCTGTCCGACGGTCATCACACGCAGGGCGGTCGCAAAACCGGCAAGAAGAAGGTGCTGGTGGTCAGTGCCGACGTCTACCGTCCGGCGGCCATCGACCAGCTCAAGGCCGTCGCTGCGCAGGTCAAGGTCGATTTCCTGCCCTCCGATCCCTCGCAGACACCTGAAGACATTGCCCGCGGCGCGCTCGACCACGCACGCCGTCACTTCTACGACGTGCTCATCGTCGATACGGCCGGCCGCCTCGGCATCGACGAAGCCATGATGCGCGAGATCCGCAGTCTGTACGATCTGCTCAATCCCGTCGAAACGCTGTTCGTCGTCGATGCCATGCAGGGGCAGGACGCGGTGAACGTAGCCAAAGCCTTTGCCGACGCGCTGCCGCTCACCGGCGTGGTCATGACCAAGCTCGACGGCGACGCCCGCGGCGGTGCGGCCCTGTCGGTGCGCCATGTCACGGGCAAGCCCCTCAAGTTCGTGGGTGTCTCCGAAAAGATGGACGGCCTCGAGCCCTTCCATCCCGAGCGCATGGCCCAGCGGGTGCTGGGCATGGGCGACATCGTGTCGCTCGTCGAGCAGGCACAGCGCAATATCGATATTGCCGAGGCCGAAAAGTTCGCCAAGAAGATCAAGTCGGGCGACAAGTTCGACCTGAACGACTTTCGCGATCAGCTGCAGCAGGTCAAGAAAATGGGCGACATGGGTTCACTGCTGCAAAAGCTGCCCGCACAGTTCGCCGCGGCGGCAGGTCAGCTGCAGAGCGGGCAGGCGGAAAAGCAGCTGCGTCGAACCGAGGGCATCCTCAATTCCATGACCCCGCAGGAACGGGCCAAACCCGAGCTGCTGAAAGCCTCACGCAAGCGTCGCATTGCCGCCGGTGCCGGCGTGCCGGTTCAGGAAGTGAACCGGCTGCTGAACCAGTATCAGCAAATGGCCGGCATGATGAAGCAGATGAAAAAAGGCGGCATGGCGAAGATGATGCGCGCCATGGGCGGGCTGAAGGGGCTGGGCAAGGGCGGCTTCAGGGGGTTCTGATCCGGTGCGCCCAGCATGGCGCTCATCCACCCCCCACCGCGATGACTATTTCCAGGCGGTCGCCCTCGGCCAGTGGTGTGCTGGCGTGGGCGCTGCGCGGCACAATCTCGCCGTTGCGTTCCACGGCAATGCGTTTGCCCTGATAGCCCAGCTGCTCAATCAGCTGCAGAACCGTCTGGCCGGCGTCAACGCGCCGTTCTTCACCGTTCAGAATAATGTTCATCGTTTGATCCGTATTCAAAGGGGCACGCCACGTGGCCTGACCCGTGATGCGGGCCAAGGGCGTTGCGGCGGTGCCGTCGTTCAATCGCGGAAGCGGTCGGTTGCGGCGAGCAGGTGGCCCAGGATGCCGGGCTCGTCAAAAGCGTGCCCGCCGTCGTCGACCACGTGAAATTCGGCCTCCGGCCAGGCCTGATGCAGTTCCCAGGCGGTGCGCATCGGCGTGCAGGCATCGTAGCGGCCCTGCACGATCACACCGGGAATGTCGCGCAGCACATGGGCGTTGCGCAGCAGCTGTCCCTCTTCCAGGAAGCCGCCATTCATGAAGTAATGGTTTTCGATGCGCGCAAAGGCCAGTGCCGAGGCATCGTCGGCATGCGACAGCTGGTGCTCGCGATTCGGCAGCAGCGTGATCGTGTGACTTTCCCATTGGGTCCAGGCGTGCGCGGCTTCGAGCTGCACCGCCCGGTCGTCGCTCGTCAGGCGCCGGTGGTAGGCGGCGATGAGGTCGTGGCGCTCGTCTTCCGGTATGGGGGCGATGTAGCGTTGCCAGTGATCGGGAAAGAGCCACGACGCCCCTTCCTGGTAGAACCAGCGCAGCTCGCACTGGCGTACCGTGAAAATGCCGCGCAGAATCAGCGCGCTCACGCGCTGCGGGTACGCCTGCGCATAGGCCAGGCCCAGTGTCGACCCCCACGATCCCCCGAACACCAGCATTTGCGAGGCTTCAAGCACTTCACTGCGCAGGCGCTCCATGTCTGCAAGCAGGTGCGCGGTGGTGTTGTTTTCCAGGCTGGCATGGGGCGACGAACGCCCGCAGCCGCGTTGATCGAACAGCAGCACCTTGTAGCGGGCCGGGTCAAACAGCCGCCGATGCACCGGCGAACAGCCGCCGCCGGGCCCGCCGTGCAAAAAGATGGCGGGCTTGCCTTGCGGGTTGCCGCAGAGCTCCCAATACACGCGATGACCATCTCCGGTGTCCAGGTGGCCGTGTGAATAGGGGTGTATTTCCGGGTACATTCAGGCCCTGCGCTTGAAGATGAGATCCCATACGCCGTGGCCCAGTCGCAGGCCACGCGCTTCGAATTTCGTGAGCGGCCGGAACTCGGGGCGCGGTGCGTAGCCGTCGACCGTGTTCTCGAGCAGCGCCTCGCTGGAGAGCACCTCCAGCATCTGCTCGGCGTAGTTTTCCCAGTCGGTCGCCAGGTGGATGTAGGCGCCCGGCTTCATGCGGCTGGCCAGCAGCCTGACCAGCGGGGGCTGGATCAGGCGCCGCTTGTGATGCCGCTTTTTGGGCCACGGGTCGGGGAAGTAGATGTGGACGCCATCCAGCGATTCCGGCGCAATCATGTGATTCAGCACTTCGACGGCGTCGTGCTGAATCATGCGAACGTTGGTCAGGCCCGACTCATCGATGCGCTTGAGCATGGCACCCACGCCAGCGTTGAACACCTCGACTCCCAGAAAGTTGTCGTCGGGGCGAGCCAGGGCAATTTTCTCGGTGGTCTCACCCATGCCGAAGCCGATCTCGAGTATGGTGGGTGCCTTGCGCCCGAAGGCCTGCGCGAAGTCGAGCAGGGCCGGCCGGTACGGAATGGCCCACAGCGGCATCAGCCGCTCGAGCGCCTCGCGCTGGCTGGGCGTGATGTGCGAGCGGCGATGCACGAAGCTGCGGATATGCCCGCGGCCCGATTGCTCGATGGCGGTACGCGCGGCGTCGGCGGCCCCAGACGCGGAGGGGCCGCCGGGGCACTGGCCGCCAGCGGTGCCAGGGGTTCCGATGCCGGCGGTTGCCGTGTCGTTCAGCGGCTCGGGCGATTGGCCGCTCGTGTTGGGCGAATTTGGGTCATGCATCATGCGCGTAATTGTACCGATTCGCCGCAGCCGCTATAATTTCTTCCCCGTTGGCGGGTGTAGTTCAATGGTAGAACGGCGGCTTCCCAAGCCTCAAGCGTGGGTTCGATTCCCATCACCCGCTCCATCCCGGTTCCCGCTCTTTCACCAAGGCGGTCTGGTGCATTCCCTGCGTGGGAAGCCCACGCCAGAGCGGGGGCGACCGCGGCGCGCAACGGTCACGGCTGTGCGAGGGTTGCCATGTCGATCACGAACCGGTAGCGCACGTCAGACTTCTCCATGCGCTCGAACGCCTCGTTGATCTGATCCATGCGGATCATCTCGCAGTCGGGCAATATGTTCTTCTCGGCGCAGAATTCAAGCAGTTCCTGTGTTTCGCGTATGCCGCCGATCAGCGAGCCGGCAATGCGGCGCCGCCCCATGACCAGCGGAATCGTGCTGGTCTCGTCTACGGGGCCGACCTGGCCCACGATCACCAGCGTACCGTCGATGTCCAGCAGCGGCACGTAGGGGGTCAGATCGTGCCTTACAGGTACCGTGTCGATGATCAGGTCGAAACTGTCGGCGGCGGCCGCCATGGCATCGGCGTCGCCCGACACCAGCAGCCGGTGCGCGCCCAGCGCCAGGGCGTCGGCCTGCTTGTCGGGCGTGCGGCTCAGCACCGTGACGTCGGCGCCCAGGCCCACGGCCAGCTTCACGGCCATGTGCCCCAGTCCGCCCAGCCCGATCACGCCCACCCGGCTGCCCGGGCCGACGTTCCATGTTTTCAGGGGTGAATACGTGGTGATGCCCGCGCACAGCAGGGGGGCGGCCCGTGCAAGATCGAGCCCTTGCGGAACGCGCAGGCAGAACTCTTCGCGTGCGACGAGGTGTCGCGAATACCCGCCCTGGGTGTATTCGCGCGTGATCCAGTCGCGTCCGCCATAGGTGAATGTGCTGTGTTCGCGGCAGAGCTGCTCTTCCCCCTTCTGGCACTGATCGCAGTGCATGCAGCTGTCGACCATGCAGCCGACGGCGACGTGGTCGCCGACTCGGTGGCGTGTGACCTCGGGGCCCACCGTGATCACGCGGCCGATGATCTCGTGGCCGGGCACGATGGGGTAATAGCTGCCGCCCCAGTCGTTGCGGGCGGTGTGCAAGTCGGAATGGCATACCCCGCAGTACAGGATCTCCATGGCGACGTCGTTGGCGCGCAGGTCACGTCGTTCGAATTCGTAGGGCGCGAGCGGCGTGTCGGGGCTGTAAGCGGCATAGCCTATGGTGTGCATGTCGGGCTCCGGTTCAAGAGTTGCTGTACCCCCGGTTTCGGGGAAGCCTGATGGTAACGCCTGCGTTGGCGGTAGGTAAATTCATGATGCGGCAAGCGCATCGTGATACATTGATTTGATTGATATTTTGAGTTGGCCATTCGAGAAGGAGTAGCGCGATATGGGAAGCACTGACACGTTCAAGGCAAGAGGCGTACTCAACGTCCAGGGCAAGGCCTACGAGATCTACCGGCTGAACGCCGTGGCCGATGCCGGGTTCGACGTCGCCTCGCTGCCGTACAGCCTGAAAATCCTGCTCGAGAACCTTTTGCGTACCGAAAACGGTACCGACATCACGGCACAAGACATCGAGGCGCTGGCCGGCTGGAATCCCGCCGAGCGCACCAGTCGCGAAATCGCCTTTACGCCGGCGCGCGTGCTGCTGCAAGACTTCACGGGCGTACCGGCCGTGGTCGACCTGGCCGCCATGCGCGAAGCCATGCGCGAGCTGGGCGGCGACCCCAATCGCATCAATCCGCTGGCGCCTGTCGAGCTGGTCATTGACCACTCGGTCATCGTCGACGTATTCGGTTCGCCCAATGCGTTCGCGCGCAACGTCGAAATCGAATACGGCCGCAACCGCGAGCGCTACCAGTTCCTGCGCTGGGGGCAGACGGCGTTCGACGACTTCAAGGTGGTGCCGCCGGGCACGGGCATCGTGCACCAGGTCAACCTCGAACACCTGTCGCGCGTGGTCTTCACGCAGGAAAAGAACGGCGTCACACTGGCGTACCCCGATTCCTGTGTGGGTACCGATTCGCACACGCCCATGGTGAACGGCCTGGGTATCGTGGCCTGGGGGGTGGGCGGCATCGAGGCCGAAGCCGCCATGCTGGGCCAGCCCATTTCCATGCTCATTCCCGAAGTGGTGGGTTTCAAGCTCACCGGTTCGCTGCCCGAAGGCTCCACCGCCACCGACCTGGTGCTCACCATTACCGAAATGCTGCGCGAACATCGGGTGGTGGGCAAGTTCGTCGAGTTCTACGGCCCGGGGGTGGCATCCGTGCCGCTGGCCAACCGCGCCACCATTGGCAACATGAGCCCGGAATACGGCTCCACGCTCGCCATCTTCCCCATCGACGACGTCACGCTCAACTACATGGCGCTTACCGGTCGCTCGCCCGAACAAATTGCGCTGGTCGAAGCCTACGCCAAGGAACAGGGCCTGTGGCACGACCCGAATGCGTCGCCGCGCTACACCACCACGCTCGAACTTGATCTGTCCACCGTCGTGCCTTCCATTGCCGGCCCCAAGCGCCCGCAAGACCGCATCTCGCTTGCCGAGTCGCGCGAGGCCTTCCGTGCCGCGCTGGCCAACTACATCAGCGACGAGCCCAAGCCGCTCAAGGGCTATGATTCTTCGGTGGCCAGCACCTTCCCGGCCTCCGATCCCCCATCACCCGAGCAGCCCGAAAAAGTTTCGGCGGCGCCCAACGAGCTCGAAGAGGCCCCCAACGATTCGCACGGCGAGCTGGCGCATACCGCGCAGGCAGCGCGTGCGCCCATCCCGGTCACGATGTCCGACGGCACGGTGTGCCACATCGACCACGGCGCGGTGGTCATTGCCGCCATTACCTCGTGTACCAACACGTCGAACCCGGCCGTGATGATGGCGGCGGCGTTGCTGGCAAAGAACGCCGTCGAGAAAGGTTTGCAACGCAAGCCGTGGGTGAAGACCAGCCTGGCACCCGGTTCGCGCGTGGTCACCGACTACTACGATCGCGCCGGCCTCACGCCGTATCTCGACGCTTTGGGGTTCAGCCTGGTCGGCTATGGCTGCACCACCTGCATCGGCAACTCCGGTCCGCTCATTCCCGAAGTCAGCAAGGCGATCAACGATTACGACCTTGCGGTGGTATCGGTGCTTTCAGGCAACCGCAACTTCGAAGGGCGCATTCACGCCGAAGTGAAGATGAACTACCTGATGTCGCCACCGCTGGTGGTCGCCTACGCGTTGGCGGGCACCATGGATATCGACCTGTTCAACGACCCGCTGGGCACCGGCAAAGACGGCAAGCCCGTGTATCTGCGCGACATCTGGCCTTCGGCCGCCGATGTCGCCGCCGTCATCGATTCGTCCATTGCCTCCGATATGTACACCAGCGGTTACGCCGACGTGTTCGCGGGCGACGAGCGCTGGCGCAGTCTCGATACGCCGCAGGGCGCGCTCTTTCACTGGAGCGAAGAGTCCACGTACGTTCGCAAGCCGCCTTACTTCGTCGACATGCCGCGCCACCCGGCGCCGGTGGGCGATATCGTGGGCGCACGCGTACTGGCCAAGCTGGGCGATTCGGTTACCACCGACCACATCAGTCCGGCCGGCTCCATTGCACCCAATTCGCCGGCTGCGCAATATCTCATCTCGCACGGCGTCGAGCCGAAGGATTTCAACTCCTACGGTTCACGCCGCGGCAACCACGAGGTCATGATCCGCGGCACGTTCGCCAACGTGCGGCTGCGCAACCAGCTCGCTCCGGGTACCGAAGGCGGCTACACGCGCGACTTCACACAGCCGGGCGGGCCGGTGTCCACCATTTACGACGCCTCGCGCAACTACCTGGCCTCAGGCACGCCGCTGGTGATTCTGGCCGGCAAGGAATACGGCTCGGGCTCTTCGCGCGACTGGGCAGCCAAGGGCACCGTGCTGCTCGGGGTCCGTGCGGTCATTGCCGAGTCGTTCGAGCGCATCCACCGCTCGAACCTGTTGGGTATGGGCGTGCTGCCACTGCAGTATCTTGAAGGGCAGAATGCCGAGACACTCGGCCTGACCGGCGAGGAAACCTTCGATATCGTCGGGGTTTCGCGGCTGAACGATTCCGATCTCGTCGACCGTGTGAAGGTGCGCGCCGGCGCGATCGAATTCGAGGCGCTGGTGCGTATCGACACGCCCAGCGAAGCAGCCTACTACCGGCACGGCGGCATCATGCAGTATGTGTTGCGCAGCCTGCTCAATTAAAAAAGGGGGTGCCATGTCCAGGGTACTCGACACGCTTCCCGTCGCCAGCAAGCGGCTGGTCACACTGTCGCTTGCGGCACCCCTGGTCGAAGCCGCCAGGCTGCTCAGCGAGCAGCCCACCCACCTCATCGTGGTCTGCAACACTCAGGGGCTGATGCAGGGGGTGGTCACAAAAAGCGACGTGGTGCGACAGATCAGCCATTGCACCGGCTGCAGCTGCACCACGCAGGTTTCCGACGTCATGACCCGCGACGTCATCTCATGCCGGCCCGAACAAAGTCTGCGCGAGGTCTGGGGCATCATGAAGGAAAAGGGACTCAAGCAGATTCCCGTTGCCGATCAGCGCCCCATGCCGCTGGGCCTGCTGTATGCCAATGAAGCGCTCGAGGCCCTGCTGAATCACGTATCGCAGGAAGAGCTGCAGCTGCGCGAATACGTGATGGGCATCGGGTATCACTGATCCTGGCCGCCCTACTTGGCGAACAGCTGGCTCATGTCTTTGAACGCCTTGAACTCCAGCGCGTTGCCGCAGGGGTCGAGCAGGAACATGGTGGCCTGTTCGCCCACCTGACCCTTGAAGCGGATATACGGTTCTATTACGAACTTCGTGCCGAATGATTTCAGGCGTTCGGCCAGCGCTTCCCATTGATCCCATTCCAGCACGATGCCGAAGTGCGGTACCGGCACGTCGTGCCCGTCGACCAGATTGGTGCCCGCGCGTTCCTGATAGGGCATCTTCGGGTGTTCGTGAATGACGAGCTGGTGGCCGTAGAAGTCGAAGTCGACCCAGTGCTCGCTGGAACGGCCTTCGGGCAGGCCGAAGACTTCGCCGTAAAAGCGGCGCGCGGCGGGCAGATCGTGAACGGGAATCGCAAGGTGAAACGGGCTGAGGCTCATGATGGTTTCCTGTTGAGTGAGACTGGAATCATAGCGTTTCAGCGGCCCACGGCGTAGCCCTGCATGCCGCGCGGATTTGCGCCGGCACGCAGGATCAGACGCCCCTCGGCATCGCGGCTGCGGCTGCAGGCGGCCATGCGGCTTTCCGACCAGGGCTCGCCCACCTTCACTTCGTGGCCGGCCTGTTGCAGGGCGGCAATCGTTTCTTCGGGGAAACGCGACTCCAGCGAGATGCGGTTGAGCGTGGTCTTGCGCGGCCAGAACGACGCGGGGAAGTGGTCGACGTGCCAGGCGGGCGCGTCGATCGCTTCCTGCAGGTTCATGCCGTGCACGGCATGGCGCAGGAAGAACGCCGGCGACCATTGGTCCTGCTGGTCGCCGCCCGGTGTGCCGAACACCATGTAGGGTTCGCCGTCGCGCAGCGCGAGCGAGGGCGAAAGCGTGGTGCAGGGGCGAACCCTGGGCGTTACGGTGTTGGGCAGGCCGTTGTCCATCCAGGTCATTTGCAGGCGCGTGCTGATGGCAAAGCCCAGCGCGGGGATCACCGGGCTGGAGGACAGCCATCCGCCGGAGGGCGTGGCGGCAACCATGTTGCCGTCGCGGTCGATCACGTCGATGTGGCAGGTATCGCCCACGAACACTTCGCGCTCGGCCCATTCCTGTACGGGCGGCAGATTGACGAAGGTGGGTTCGCCGATGCCGAAACGGGTGTCCGACCGGCTGAGCGTGCGTTCGGCCACGCTCAGGTCGGGCAGACGCGGGTCGAGGCCCAGCGGACGCCCCGGGCGGAATTCGCGCGACGCGGATTCATTCACCAGACTCCAGCGTTCGCGCAGGTATTCGTCGGCCAGAAGGGCCAACTGCGCCTCGCGATTGGCGTGCGGGGCATCACCGTACCAGGCCAGGCGGTCGGCCATGGCGAGCTTGGCCGCTTCGGTAATGCGGTGCACGAAGCCGGCGGTGTGCGGGTGGTGGTTCTCGAGGCCCGCGTGGCGCAGCATGCCGAGCTGCTGCAGAAAGACCGGGCCCTGGCTCCAGAAGCCGCATTTGGCCACCGTGTAGCGATCGAAGTCGAGCGTGAGCGGGTCTTCGATGCCCGCCTGCCAATGTTCCATGTCTTCGTAGCGCAGCAGGCCGCCGTTCAGTTCACCGCTGCTGTCGCGTGCTTTTTCGTTGCGGTAGTAGGTGTCGATCTCGCGCGCCACGAAGCCCTGGTACCAGCAGCGCAGTGCTGCGTCGATGACCTGGGTACGCGTGCCGCCTTCGGCTTCGGCCGTGCGCAGCACCGTTTCGTAGGTGTCGGCGAGCTTGGGCAGCCGGAACAGGGCCCCCGGGCGGGGCACCTTGCCGCCCGGCAGCCACACCTGTGCCGAGCTGTGCCAGTCACTGCGAAAGAGGTCCTGCACGGCGTAAATGGCCTGTACCGCGCGGGCGACCAGCGGGAAGCCGTTGCGGGCGTACTCGATGGCGGGGGCCAGCACGTCGGCCAGCGACCACGTACCGTAATCGCGCAGCATGGTGACCCAGCCGCCGAACGCACCGGGTACCGTGGCCGGCAGCAGGCCGATGCCCGGTACCTGTTCCAGGCCCAGCCGGCGGAACGCCTCGGCGGTGGCTTCTGCGGGTGCGGGCCCCTGGCCGCATATGGCGCGGATGCGGCGTTCGCGTTCGCTCCACAGCAGAATGGGCACCTCACCGCCAGCTCCGTTCAGGTGCGGTTCGACCACCTGCAGCACGAAACCGCCGGCCACGGCGGCGTCAAAGGCGTTGCCACCGCGTTCGAGCACGCTCATGGCCGTTTGGGAAGCAAGCCAGTGGGTCGAGGCGGCGACGCCGAACGTGCCGGTGATCTCCGGCCGGGTAGTGAATTGGGTCATGATTCCTTCCAGGTTCGTTGAATCGGGGCCGGCGCACGGGGCCACGCAGGCACGCCCGGCAGCGCCGGCGCTTCAGGGTGTCTCGGGCCGCCGCGCGTAGCGCTTGGCGAGCACGGCGCACACCATGAGCTGGATCTGGTGAAACAGCATGAGCGGCAGCAGCAGTGTGCCCATGGCAGCACCACTGAACAGCACTTGCGCCATGGGAACGCCGGACGCGAGGCTTTTCTTCGAGCCGGCAAACAGTATGGTAATGCGGTCTTCGACGCTGAAGCGCAGGCGCCGCGCGATGAAGTTCACCATCACCAGAATTACGGCAAGCAGCACGCAGCACGCCACCGTAAGGCTGGCCAGCTGCCACAGCGGCAGGGTGTTCCAGATGCCTTCCACCACGGCGCGGCTGAATGCGGTGTAGATCACGAGATAGATCGACCCCTGGTCCACGTACTTGAGCCAGGCCTTGTTCGTTTCCACCCAGCTGCCGATCCAGCGCCGGCTCAGTTGCCCGGCCAGGAAGGGCACCATGAGCTGCACGGTGATCTTGCCGATGGCTTCGCCCAGCGGCATGCTTTGTACGGCGGCGCCCAGCATCAGCAGCACCAGCAGCGGCGTGACGAAAATGCCGACCAGGCTCGACGTGGCGGCCGAGCAGATTGCGGCGGCCACGTTGCCCCGCGCGATCGACGTAAAGGCAATGGCCGACTGCACTGTGGCGGGCAGTGCGCACAGGAACAGCATGCCGCGGTACAGGTCGGGCCCGATCGCCGGCTCGAGCACCGGCCGCAGGGCCAGGCCGATGGCGGGAAACAGCAGGAAAGTGCAGGCGAACACGAGCCCGTGCAGGCGCCAGTGCGCCAGCCCCGCAACGACCGCCTGGGTGGGTAGTTTGGCGCCGTGCAGGAAAAACAGCAGGGCGATGGCCAGGTTCGTGAGCCAGTCGGCCGCCACGGCGGCGTCGCCGCTGACGGGCAGTACGCTGGCCAGCACCACCAGCCCGATCAGAATCAGCGTGAAGTTGTCGGGTATAAAGCGCGGTCGCTTCATGGAAGTCTGCCTTCGTGTTCGGGAAGGCCATACTCTAGTATGCTGAGAATTTACGTGCTAACGACATTACGCCCCTGAATATCGCTGAAACGACAATGACGACCTCTACCCCACCTGCGGCCCCGGTGCGGCACCGTGACGTGCCTTTGCTGAACGACCTGCCGCGGCCGGTCTATGCACGTGTCGAGAATCTGCGCCATCGCGCCGATACGCAGCCGCACAGCCACCCCTGGGTGCAGCTGTCGTACGCCAGCCGCGGCGTTCTCGAAATCCGCACGGCCGAAGGCCTGTTCCTCGCCCCGCCGCAGTGGGCGATACTGGTGCCCCCGAGGGTGCGCCACGCGGTGCGCAACAGCGCCCGCACCGAAATGCGCAGCCTGTACATCGATGCCGCCGTCCTGCCCGATGCGGGGCCGGCGTGTCAGGTTCTGGCGGTGTCCGATCTGCTGCGCGAAATGATCCGCCACTTCTCGCAGTTGCCCGTTCATTACGATGAAGACGGCGCCGACGGACGTCTGGTCCGGGTCTTGCTCGATCAGGTGCAGGCCGCCGTGCGTGTCTCCTTCTCGTTGCCCTGGCCGGCCCATGCGCAGCTTCGCGAGCTGTGCACCGCCATGCTGGCGCGCCCGCAACGACCCGTGCGGCGCGAGCACTGGAGTGCCGCCATGGGCGTGTCGGTGCGCACGCTCGAGCGCATGTTCCAGCGCGATACCGGCATGAATATGCGTGAATGGCGGCTGCGTGCGCGCCTGCTGCACGCCCTGCCGCTGCTTGAGCGGGGCGACAGCGTCACCGACGTGGCGCTGGCCTGCGGCTACGAGTCGACGTCTTCCTTCATTGCCTCGTTCAGGCGATTTTTTGGCGCTACCCCGGGTACTTTTTCTGCAGCGGCAGACTGAATAGGGTGGCTGACGGGGTCGAAGTGCGTCATGACGTCGAGCACGGCTTCGTGCTGCATCACGCGGCGCCGGGCCGCGACAGCGATTTCATGGCCTTCGCGTATTGTCAGGTCGCCATCCAGCTCGAGATCGACCTCCACCCAGATCATGTCGCCCATTTTGCGGGTTTTGAGCCCGTGTATGCCCAGAACGCCGGGTGTGGCCAGCAGATGGGTACGGATGCGTGCTTCGGTTTCGGCGTCGACGCCCCGATCCATGAGGTCGTGAAAGGCATCGACGAAAAAGCGCCAGCCCACGCGCGTGATCATGAGCCCCACCACCAGTGCGGCAAGCGGGTCGGCCAACGGGAAACCCGCCAGACTGGCGGCGATGCCCACGGCCACGACCAGCGACGACGCCGCGTCGGAACGGGCATGCCAGGCGTTGGCGATCAGCATGGTGGAGCGCACACGCCGCCCTTCGCGCAGCAAATAGCGAAACAGCAGTTCCTTGGCGGCCAGCGTGACGAGTGCGGCAACGAGCGCCGCCTGATGCACGGGCGGCAGCGGCTCGCCCGACGTGAGCTTGGGGTACACCGACCGCAGCATGCTGACGCCCACCACGAGCAGCAGCACGCCGATGCCCAGCGAGGCGGCGGTTTCGAAGCGGTGATGTCCGTAAGGGTGGTTGTCGTCGGCCGCCTTGGCGCTGTGCCGGTTGGCAATCAATACGATGAAGTCGGACAGCAGGTCGGAAAACGAGTGGATGGCGTCGGCCACCAATGCGGCCGAGTTGCCGAGAATTCCGATGAGGAACTGACCGACGGAAAGCGCCGTGTTCAGCAGCACGCTGACCATGGTGCTGCGAAAACCCGCGGCCTGGCGTTCGAGGTCGCCGGGGCCGCGGTCGCCTTGCAGGGGCAGGCCGTCTTTCATGGCGGCCTCGGTAACCCCTAGCTGACCCGCATGCCGGGCTGGGCGCCGGGCCACGGGTGCAGCACGTAGATGCCGGGGTTCGCCTTTTCGTCGGCGTGGCTGGCGGCCAGCACCATGCCTTCGGACACGCCGAAGCGCATTTTGCGCGGCGCCAGGTTGGCCACCACGACGGTGAGCTTGTCGATCAGGTCTTCGGGCTTGTAGCTGGATTTGATGCCCGAGAACACCTGCCGGTAGCGGCCTTCGCCCACGTCGAGCGTGAGGCGCAGCAGCTTGTCGGAGTTTTCGACTTCTTCGGCCGCCACGATGCGTGCGATGCGCAGGTCGATCTTGGCGAAATCCTTGATGGTGATGGGTTCGGCAATGGGCTCGCCGCCGGGCATGGGAACGGGCTCGGCGGGCGGCTCGAACAGGGCATCGAGCTGCTTCGGATCGACGCGCTGCATCAGGTGCTTGAAGGGTTCGACCCGTTCGGGCAGCACGGCGGCGTCGGCCCACGTGAAGTCGCGTGTTGCGCCGAACAGTTCCTGTGCCACACGGCGGGTGAGCACCGGCAGCACGGGGGTGAGCATGACCGACAGTGCCTTGAAGCCCGCCAGCGCGCGCGAGCAGATGTCTTGCAGTTTGGCGCGCGTGGCCTCGTCGGCCGTTTGAATGCCCTTGGCCAGCACCCAGGGCTGAGCGGCGTCGAAGGCCTGGTTGATGACGTCGGCCTGCGCCATGATGCGGCGGATGGCGCGGCCGTACTCGCGCAGTTCGAAGTCGGTGCAGACCTGGCGCGCGGTTTCGGCCAGTTCGTTCTGCAGGGCGCTGGTGTCGCCCACGAAGCCCAGCTGCCCATCGAAGTGCCGGGTGATGAAGTTGGCGGCCCGGCTGGCGATGTTGACGTACTTGCCCACCAGGTCGCTGTTGACGCGCGCCACAAAGTCGTCGGGGTTGAAGTCGATATCTTCGACGTGCGAATTGAGCTTGGCGGCAATGTAGTAGCGCATCCATTCGGCATTCATGCCGATTTCGAGGTAGCGCAGCGGCGAAATGCCGGTGCCGCGGCTCTTGGACATTTTTTCGCCGCTGACGGTGATGAAACCGTGCACGTTCAGCGCGTCGGGCGTTTTGAGCCCCGCAAACTGCAGCATGGCCGGCCAGAACAGGGCGTGAAAGTACACGATATCCTTGCCGATGAAGTGCACCTGTTCGGTGTTGCTGGCCGGATCGAGCAGCGCGTAGAAGTCGAGCCCCGTTTTCTGGCAATAAGCCTTGAGCGAGGCCAGGTAACCGATGGGGGCGTCGAGCCACACGTAGAAGTACTTGCCCGGTGCATCGGGAATGGGGATGCCGAAATAGGGTTCGTCGCGGGAGATGTCCCAGTCGGCGAGATTCGCCTGCGGATCGTCGCCGCTGCCCAGCCATTCGCGGGTCTTGGCGAGCACTTCGGGCTGCAGGCGCTTGTGCCCGTTGGCATTGGTGCCACTGACCCATTCGCGCAGGAATTCCACGCAGCGCGGATCGGAAAGGCGAAAGAAGAAGTGTTCAGAGCTGCGCAGCACGGGCCGGGCATTCGTGAGCGTGGAATACGGCTCGATGAGATCGGTGGGCGTGTACACCGTGCTGCAGGCTTCGCAGGCATCGCCGTACTGATCTTTGGCGTGGCAGTGCGGGCATTCGCCCTTGATGTAGCGATCGGGCAGGAACATGCCCTTGACCGGGTCATAAAACTGCTCGATGGTTTTGCTGTAAATGAAGCCCGCCTGTTTGAGGCGCCGGTAGATCTCTTGCGAGAGCTCGGTGTTCTCGGGCGAATCGGTGGAGTGCCAGTGGTCGAAGGCGATGTGAAACCCGTTCAGATACTGCGGGCGCTCCGCCGCGTAGCGGGCCACCAGTTCCTGGGGGGTGATGCCTTCCGATTCGGCCTTGAGCATGATTGGCGCGCCGTGCGCGTCGTCGGCGCCCACGAAGTGCACGGTGTGGCCGGCCATGCGCATCGACCGCACCCAGATATCGGCCTGGATGTATTCCATGATGTGACCGATATGGAAGGAACCATTGGCATAGGGCAGGGCTGTAGTAACGAAAAGGGTGCGGGACATGTTGGGCCGGTAAGAGGTCAAAAGACGGGGTCAAAAGACCGATTTTAGCCAAGCCGGCCAAAGCAGGGGTGTTTACCCTGTGATTGCCCCGGTCATGCACGTGCCTGCAGGGATCCGACCTTACATTGTGAAGGTTCGTGAATTCTGGTTCGCGTCTGTAACGCGAGGCGGCCTGTGGACTTACGGAATTTCGCGCATTTCGATGTCGGTGACATCTTTCGTACGGAAGGTTTCCTTGGTGCGATAGGGGCGGCGGCGCTCTTCCCAATACGCCCTGACCCCGAACGGCCGGCCCTTGATGCGCGCCACGACGTACAGGATCGCAACGGCGATGGCCGTGGAAACCATGAAGATGGTGGCTGCGATCATGCCGAATATCGCCAGGACGAGAAACAGGATGCCGCGGATAATCTGATTAAATGTGTTCATCGTATCGATTGAGAATCCAGCTTGGGAAAAAAGTTCCCTCGATCCGGTATTCTTGATCCTGTTCAGAACTGGAAGGTCATATGAGTGTGAACCCTGATCGAGTGCTGGCCGCCCTGGAAAGCGTGCTGGATCCGAATACACGCAAGTCGCTGGCGGTAACGCCTGAAACCTGCGACATACGCATTGAAGGGCAGCGCGTATCAGTAACTGTACCCCTCGGATACCCCGCGCACAATGGCGATTCCGAATTACAGCAACGAATTGAAACCGCCTTGCGCGATCATGGCTGCGAACCGGGCGAAATCCGCTTTGTCACGCGCATCGGCACGCATGCGGTTCAAACCGGCTTGCGCCCCTTGCCCAACGTGCGCAACATCATTGCCGTGGCATCGGGCAAAGGCGGCGTGGGCAAGAGCACCACGTCGGTGAACGTGGCGCTTGCGCTGTCGCAGCAGGGCGCGCGCGTGGGGCTGCTCGATGCCGACATCTACGGCCCCAGCGTGCCGATCATGCTTGGCGTGTCGGAAAAGCCCGCCAACCTCGAAAACAAGATGATGGGGCCGGTGGTGGGCCACGGCATTCAGGCCAACTCCATCGGTTTTCTCATCGACGAAGACGCGCCGGCCATCTGGCGCGGGCCCATGGTCACGCAGGCGCTCACCCAGCTGCTGACGCAGACCCGCTGGGACAACCTCGACTACCTGATCATCGATATGCCCCCGGGCACGGGCGACATTGCGCTGACCCTGTCGCAGAAGGTGCCGCTCACGGGTGCCGTCATCGTCACCACGCCTCAAGACCTGGCGCTGGCCGATGCACGCCGGGGCCTGCGCATGTTCCAGAAGGTGAACGTACCGGTGCTGGGCATCATCGAGAACATGTCGGTGCACATCTGCTCGAACTGCGGTCATGCCGAGCACATCTTCGGCGAACACGGCGGGCGCGAGATGGCGGCGCAGTATCACGTGCCCTGGCTCGGTGCGCTGCCGCTGCAAATGAAAATCCGCAGCCAGACCGACTCGGGCCGGCCCACTGTGGTGGCCGACCCGGACAGCGACGCGGCGCAGGCCTATCACGCCATCGCGCGGGCGCTCGCCGCCAATGTGGCGATCCTGCCGCCCGATCGCTCCGCCTTCACGCCGACAGTGGTCGCGCGCAAGAGCTGATTGATGCGGCGCGGCGTTGTCTGTCTCCTGGCACTGCTTGGGCTGTCAGACGCGGCATGGGCGGCTTCGCGCCCCGAAGTGGTCATCGACCCGGGCGGCGTGCCGCCCGCAGCACTGGCTTCCATCAACTCGGCCGTCGAGGCCATCACCCGGCTGGCTGAAGACCAGGACGGCGGCGAGGTCGACCGCCTGCGACGGCGCGCTCACGACGCCACCGTCTCGGCCCTTGAAACGCAGGGGTACTTTTCGCCCGTGGTGACGCTGGAAGTGGGTGAAGACTACGCGGGCGAAACCTGGGACATCATCATCGAGCCCGGCCCGCGCACCGAAGTGCGCAACGTCGATCTCGCCTTTTCCGGTCAGATTACCCGGCCCGAGTTCGAAGGCCGGGTGCGCCAGGCGCGCGAAGCCTGGCCGCTCGAACCGGGTGAGGTATTCATCAACAGCGAATGGAGCCGCGCCAAAACGGCCTTGCTCGACGAGATCAACACGCGCGACTTCTACTTCGCCCGTATCACGCATTCGCAGGCCACCGTCGAAGCCGAGGCGGCGCGCGCCGACCTGGCGGTTGAAATCGACAGCGGGCCGCGTGTGCGGCTCGGTCCTCTCAAGGTGCTGGGCTTGCGCCGCGTGCCGGCCAGCCTTATCGAACGGTACGTTCGCTATGGGCAGGGTGAGCCGTACGATCAGGAACGGCTCGACGAGTGGCAGCAGGCGCTGCAATCCACCCGCTTCTTTCGCGGCGCCTTCGTCACGCTCGACTCGGCGGGTTCCGACCGCCGCGAGCTGCCCGACGGCGAGGTCGAGCTTCCCGTACGCGTACAGGTGTCCGAAGCGCCCGCGCGCCGGTTCACGGCGTCGCTGGGGATCGACAGCGACCACGGGGCGGGTGCCGAGGCGCTGTTTCGTCAGAACATCGTTGCGGGCCTGCCCGTGGCGGTGGAAACCGGCGTGGGCTTGAACCGGCATCGGCAGCGCGCCTTTTTCGACGTTTACCTGCCGCCCACGCGCAGTGGCTACCAAGACAGTGTGGGCGTACTGTTCGACCATTCCGATATCGAAGGCGTTGACAACCGGCGCTACGGCATCGGCTGGAAGCGCCGCCAGGAGCGCAAGGCGGCCGGCGACAGCCGTGTCGAGTTCGAAACCCAGTGGGCGCTGATGGCTGCGCACGATCGCACGCGCATCGACGGCGCGGAAGATTTCGAGGTACCCACGCTGGTGGGAACGTGGCAGTGGCTGCGCCGCGACGTCGATTCCAAGTACGACCCGCGTGAGGGCAATCTCATCGATGTCGGGCTGGGCGCGGGTGTCACGCTCGACAAGGGCGAGCCGTTCTACCGCGCAAGCCTGCGTGGGCAGCAATGGTTCACCATCGGGGCGCGCGACGTGCTTACCGTGCGCGGCCAGGTGGGCAAGGTGTGGGCGCAAACCGATCGGCTGCCGCAGGATTTCGGCTACCGCATCGGCGGCGCGCGCTCGGTACGCGGCTACAAGTACGACAGCATCGGTATCCGGCGCGGCGACGCCACCTATGGCGCGCCGGCCATGGCGGTTGCCAGCGTGGAGTACATTCATTACTTCACCGAACAGCTGGGTATCAGCGCCTTCATCGACGTGGGTGATGCGGCCGCCTCGTTCCGCGACTTCAGCCCGCATCTGGGCTATGGCGTCGGGGGCGCCTTCGTCACACCGGCCGGGCCGTTCTTCATCGATCTGGCGTGGGGCCAGAAAGACCGGCGCCTGCGCCTGCATTTCTCTCTGGGTATCGCATTCTGATGCGTGTGTTTCGCTCGTTGGGCCGCTTTACCCTCGTTGCGGGCCCTGTTCTGGTCCTGCTGGTGTTCGTGCTGGCCGCGTTTCTGATGTGGGTGCTGGTTACGGCACCGGGCTCGCGCTGGGCGCTCACCACCGCCGTCGAAGCCGCTGGAGGCCGCGTGCAGGCGATCGAAGGCAGTGTCTGGAACGGCCTGCGTGTGGGCGAACTCGATGTCGACACGCCGGCGGTTGCCCTGCGTTTCGAGGGGCTGACGCTGCAGGCCGACTGGCGGCGTCTGCTCGAGCGTCAGCTGCACGTACATACGTTGCGCGCCGATACGTTGTGGGTCGATCTCAAACCGGCAGACGACACCGCGACCGAAGACGCGGCGACCGAGCCGTTCTCCGGCGCCGATCTTCCGGTATCAGTGCGCGTCGATGCGCTGGCCGTCGGTGAACTGATCCTGTCGCAGCATGGGCGGCCGCTGCCCTACACGATCGGCGGATTTTCATCGGCCGTGTCGGTGGGGCCGGAGCGCGCCCAGTTCTGGCTGCGCAGCCTGGCGCTCAGTAGCGACAGCCTCGAAGCCGCGCTGGAGGGCGAGGTACAGCTTCATGCGCTGCAGCACCCGTGGCCGGCTGCGGTGGATCTCGACGTTGAAGTGCAGGGGTTGCGCCCGGCTGCACCCGTATGCTTTCGCGGCATGCTGCCTACATTACCCGGTGGCGCCACCCCCGCCGACCCCCTTGCCGGCGTACTGGCGGGGCTTGCGGCCGACGCCTGTCCGGTGACGTTGCACGCGGCTGCCCGGGGTTCGCTGGAATCCGTTGCGCTGACGCTTTCGGGCAGCGGGCAGGGCATGACACTGGATGCCGATCTGCACCTGGAGCCCCTGCGGGCCATGCCGCTGCGCACCGCGCAGTTGGCGCTGGTGTTGCCGGACGGCTCGTCCCTCAAGGGTCACGCGGGGTGGGACGATACGGAAGGTACCGGGCAGGGCGGTGAACGGGAAGGATCGCCGCTGCCTGAAGCGGATTCCGTGCTGGTGGGCGAGCTGCGCGCCGAACGGCTGGATGCGGGCGGGCTGGCCGGGGGGTCGATTCCTCCCGCCGTGCTGGGCTTCGACAGTACCTTTCGTCTGGAGGTTGACGCGGCGCAAACCATTGAGGCGGGCGCGCTGCACGTGGAATTTCATGAGGGTTCCGAATGGAACGGGCTGCCGCTTTCCGGGCGTGCAGATGTCGCCCTCAGCCTCGTGGGCGAAGGTACACGCAACGCGGGTGCAGCGGTCGGAGGCGAAGACGCGCAGCATGCAAAGGAAAGGGTGCATGACGCAACGGCGCCTGCTGCGAACGACGCTTCGCCGGCTGTACGCGATGCCGTGGCGAGCGAGGCTGCCGCACTGTTGCCGGTCGTGATTCACGACCTGGTGGTGCATCGGCTGAATCTCGATCTGCGGCTGGGCGAGAACCGCGTTCACAGCGAGGGCAGTCTTGGTGCACCGGGAAGCCTGCTGAGTCTGGACGTGCAGGCCCCCCGGCTTGCGGCCTTCTGGCCCGATCTGCCCGGCGGGCTTACGGTGCAGGGCGAGCTGTCGGGCAGTCTGGTCGAGCATGGTCTCGATCTCAAGGGGCGCTACGTCCCGGCCGGCTCATCGGCCGGCGTACTGGGCTCCGCACCCTTCGCGGCGGCGCTCAAGGCGCAGGGCGGCTGGGGCGGCACGCCCGAGGGCTGGCGCGGACGCGTCACCCATCTGCAGGCCGATCACGCGCACCTGGGTGTCACGCTGGGCGCACCGGTGGAGCTCGGCTTCGTGCCGGCAGCGATGCCACCGCAATGGCAGTGGACGGTGGGGCCCACCGAGATCGGTCTTAGTGTCAACGGCCGTCGCATGGTGAG
>Ga0079223_10000058_pt1 | contig 35517 bp, 29 predicted proteins | sample Stecom2011_FD_75072 | JGI IMG/M metagenome (GOLD analysis project Ga0079223, IMG submission 75072) | Agricultural soil microbial communities from Utah to study Nitrogen management - Steer compost 2011 | ecosystem: Environmental > Terrestrial > Soil > Agricultural land | place: USA: Utah...
CCTTGGATCGTTTGCGTCTTGAACAACGAAAAGTGGTTTCGTAATTTTATCTACGTGCAATGCAGGAGAAATTTCGTCCATAATGGCTTTTTCTTCTGGAATTTCAGGGTTATACCAAATTTTATACAATAATTCACGATACTTTTCCCAGTATGGGGGAATAGTACCCATAAAAGTATGCAGGTTACTTACGCCTACATAATCTACCCCACAAGCATATTTTTCTGGAGTTTTAGTCATTCCACGTAATACAGCATAACCCCCGTGGCTACCTCCGTAAATTGCTACATTGTTTTTATCTGCCCAGCCTTGTGCTATTGCATAATCCACTCCGTCTTCAACATCATCCATTGCTTTTCGGCCTATTTGCCCAAATCCTGCTTTTAAGAATGCTTTTCCATAACCACCCGAAACTCTAAAGTTAACGTGTAAGGTGGCGTAACCGCGACTTGCAAATAATTGAGCTTCTGGATTAAAGCCCCAATAATCTCGAACGCCTTGTGGCCCACCGTGTGGATTTACAATTAATGGCACTTGTAGCCCTTTTTTGTAATTTGCTGGCAAGGTAATGTAACCGTATAACGTCAGTCCATCGCGACTTTGAAATTTTATAGGCTTCATCGTAGCCATATCTTCAGCTTTAAGATGTGGAAGCAACTTGTATAAAAGCGTTACCGTATCTTTTTCAATGTTGTATAAATAATATTCACCCACAATTTTATCACTGGTGACCGCAACCATATATTGTGACTCGTCGTCAGTTTTTCCTAAAGTGAAGAATTGCTTATCTCCAAATTCTTTTTGCAAGCGAGCATAAATTTTCTTGTACGTATCACTTACGGGAACAATTTCAGTCTTCTCTCCCGTGTAGCTGAAATAGTCTATTTCGTAATTTCTTTTCCTGGAAAGTGATACTCCAGAAACATCAAATATATCATTGCTAAAAACTGTTTTAATCTTCTTATTAGCTTTTAAATCGTAAAGCTGAATTTCAATTTTATCACCGTCCAAATTTGAAATAACATACGCATCATCCGGGTTTCCAGTATTTGGGTTGAAAGACGTAATAGCAAAAGTATCGCCAAACTCTGTTAGCTTTACGCGTTTAAATTCACCATCAATTTTATACAGCAATTCCATATTAATACCGTCTACTATTCGGTTAATGGCGCGTAAGTTTCCTTTTCTATCAAAATCATAAGAGCTTACTGGTGGATCGCCGGCTTTAACTGTGTATAATTTAGTGACTTCTCCTGTATTAATATTTAGGCGGTACGGTTCTTCTTGTTGTACATTATCTTTATTCATCTGCACAATCACGTGGTCTTCGTCCTCTTTTAAAGACTCAATAATATTCACCTTAACGCCTTCGTAGGGAGTTAATTCCTTTTTATTCTCACCTGTAACATCTACGCCATATACGTGATGATTTTCGTTACCACCCTTGTCTTGTAGATATAAAATTCTGCTGTTATTTGCCCAAAAATAACCTCGTATTAAATCTTCTTTTTGTTCAATTAGCAAAGATTCCTTTTGAGTTGCGGTTTCCTTTAAGTACAAATCGCGTTCACCAGTTTCTCTTCTTTTCATATAACTGATAAACTTGCCATCGGGCGAAAGTTGGAAAGAATAAGCTTCTGGCGTTTTAAAGTAATCGGCAACAGTATATTTAAAATTGCCTTTTGCTTTAGCTGCCAATTTTGCTAATTCTTCATCGGTGGATGGTAAGGATGTATTTCCTGGTTTTGTTTTAATTGTTTTCTTCAAGTTTAAAGGGTATTTCTGTCCCATTTGCTCATAAGTGCCTTCAATAGTTTCTCCTGAAACTGTACCGGTATAGGTCAAACCCATTTTGGCTGAAGTAATGGTAACATTGTTGTCCTGCAAAATTACAGAATCGAGCGCTATTCCGCTTGCGCCTTGCATAGGAACATCTAGAGTTGCGCTATAACCCGCATCGGTTGGAGCAATATTGAATATAAGTTCCATTTGCATGCCCTGAACTTCAAGGTTACCGCTATAAGAACCGTTTAATTCTTGGGCTTTTATTGATCCTCCTAGAAACAGCAATGTAATTGCTATTGATATTTTTATTAATGTAGTCATGATGGTTTGGTTTAGAATATTAGTTTGATAAATAGGTAAATTGTTACGCCAATTAAGACGCCAATGGCAAATTTTATTAGTTGAATTCGTCTTGTTGTTTTGGATTTTGTTTTCATATCAGTGATGCAAAATGTGGATATATTCGGCTATGCAGAAATACAACACCAATAACCAGCTGAGAGCAGAAAGAGTTCTTCTTTTGTTTAGAGTTTTCATAATCTTATTTTTTAAGTTATTATCAAATTAAAGGACTTCTCCTATTTTAATTTTCCCAAGCTCCTTTTCTCCAATAGTTTGAAATGAAGTTTGTTGGATGCTTTTTTCAATGGATGCAGTTGACTTAAGGTTTACTTTTACCAGTTTACCTAGTCCGAAGCCGAATGAAATTCCGATTATAAAACCTAAGATGAGTTTTATGACCAATTTACGTTTGCGATTTTGAGTGTTTTGTGTTTTCATATTAAATGTTTTAGTGGTTAGAGGTATAATTTCTGAAACAAATCTGCTACACAAAACTCATATATAAAAGAGAAGCATCCCCAAGTTTAGGAAAATGGGGAAGGAAAAAAGACGCGTCAATCATTGAAGGCAGTGGAGTTTCGAGCTGTTGAAAAGGTTTTGAAAAACAGAGAAACTACGAAGCCTATATTTATAAATTTTGGGTTGAAAAGGGGTTTTTTAAGAAATATTCTTGATTTCCTTAATGTAAAAAGAGGGGTTTAATCCAGTGTCTTTTTTGAAGTACTTGGTAAAGGAATCTGCCGATTTATACCCAACTTCCTCGGCGATGGATTGGATGGAATACGACCTAAAAATCACATCATTCTTAAGGCGAAGTATTGCATAATTGATGCGAAGGTCATTGATATAAGTGTTGAAGTTTTTTCCGTAATGCGAATTGACGACTTTGGAAAGATAGGAAGTATTCGTTCCTATTTTCTTGGCAACATTATACGAGTTACATTCCTGTTTTAAAAAATATTCCTTTCCCTCCAGCTTTTTAAGTCCCTCAAGAATTTGGATTTTTACTTCTTCGGAAACATCGTTGCTGTTTGTTTCTTCCAAAACCTCATCCTTTGTGTCGATTATTTCTTCGGAAGTTGGAGCTGCTTCAATTTTGGCAAGTAGTTGTTGGAACTTAATTTCGTTTGCTTTTTTGTTTCTGTAGAATTTCAGAAGTAGAAAGAGAAGTATTAATATTATGATAGAAGTAGCAAGCAATAAATAATTGAGATTGGCTTCGCTCTGTTCCTTTTCAGAAACTACAGCATCAAAATCCTTTTTAAAGTTCGCTCTTTCTTTTTTCAGGAAACTCTCTTTGGCGTTTTCTTTAAGCTTGGTAAATTCAGCTTTACTGACAAGATATTTTTCAAAATAAAAACTTGCCTTCTCAAAATTGCCTGTGTTTTTATAGGCTTCAGCTAGTTTTTCATAATAATCCCGCATAAATCCTTCTTCAGCAGCGGTTACTTTATAATCATCAAGTCCTTGCTGCAAAATGGCAATTCCCTTATCATAATTTTTGGCGCCCACCTCAATTTTTCCTAGAGCATAGGCTTTATTCAGTTTTATTAAATCATAATCGCTGGGACATATAGAATATCCTTTTTCGTATTTAGTTCGTGCTTCGTCAAACCTTTTTTCTTGGTAGGCTATTTCAGCTTGCAAGAGAAAGGAATAAACAATATTGCAGCTGTCCAATTCCTTTTCTTGAAATTTCTGCATTTTTGAACTGTAAAATTTCGCAGAGTCAATTTGTTCCAATTGTATATGCGACAATGCCAAACTACTATAAACTCTAAGGATACCGCTATTCCTATTTATCTGTGTAAAAGAAGAATCCAGTGGCTTTTGCTGATAGTAGGCTAAAGATTTCTTGTTGATTTCCAAGGCTTTTTGCGGATCGCCACTGATGTCGTGAACACGGGCAATCCTCGAGAGCGCGGATTCTCTATATAAATCGTTATTATGTATTTCTGCAAGTGCCAACATTTCGTTGTAAAAGGAAAGCTGCTTTTCAACGGTTGTTATGATGCCTTCTAAGTCGCCCAAAATTAACAGGGCATGCATTTTGAGTTTTGGGAGCTTGTTTTTTCTTGCAAAGGCGAGGGCTTTCTCACCGTGGTCCTTAGCGTCCTCATACTTTCTGAAATACACATATACCATGATAGTTGACTCCCTTCCAAACCACTCCTCGTCTTTATCTTTTTCTCGTTCTCCCTTTAAAGAATAGGCCGAAGTAGCATTCAGCGCCTTTTCCATATCAGAGAACTGATATTTTAGAATAGTATCTTTTATAGCATCAAAAGACAATTGGGAAAGCTCTTCCTTTGACTGGGAAAAAGACGATATCGAGATGAGGATGCTTAAGAAGATTAGTAAAAAATGCTTCATACGGAAGGTTCGAGTTTCGCAAAAATAGGAAAAGCCCGCAAGTTAGTTATTAAAAGGAAAGTATTATCAGAGAAAAGAAACAGGAATCACGAAGCATGGCCCAAGACCTCTGGGATACAAAGAAAACCCCTTTAGTCTTACGTCTTATGTCCTAAAGCGAAGCGGTCTTAAGTCATTTCCCTTATTCAGAATATTCTCGTAAAAGCTGACGGTAATTATTCAGTATCGCAGAACGACTTACAAACCCCTTAAACTTCCGTTGATCATCGAGCATAGGCAATTGCCAAACATCCGCTTCATCAAACATTTTCATAATTTTCATGACTGTATCTTGATCCGAGATAATAAAAGAAGGACTTATTGTGAGGTGGCTCACACTGATTCCCTCTGTCGATTCCTTGCCCAACAAAAATGGGCGAAGGCGCTCACGATTCAAAATCCCCCAAAATTTATTATCGGTATCTACCACCGCCATTGTATTTTGATCGCTGTTCCTAAATTTCCGCATCACTTCCTCCATACTATCCGTAGTGCTGATTATCAAAGATGAAGGATTTAAGCAGTCTTTAAGATGAATATGCGAAAGAATATTTTGATCCTGCCGAGTAGTGAATATTTCTCCTTTTTCTGCAAGTTTTTTATAGGCGGGATTTGTGGGAGAAAAGAATCGATTTATAGCATAAGCCATTACCGAAACAATCATTAAAGGAATAAACAGGTCGTACCCACTGCTAGTTTCAGCGATAAGGAAAATACCGGTTAAGGGAGCATACAAGGCTCCAGACATAACGCCCGCCATTCCTACCAGCATTAAGTTGGTAATGGGCACATTTGGCATGCCCATCGTTTCTAGGACGAATCCGAAAAGATAACCTAGCAATCCTCCGGCAACCAATGAAGGTGCAAAGTTTCCTCCATTCCCACCAGAACTCAATGTAATACTCGTTGCAAAGGCCTTCATAAGCACAGTGAGTCCTAAAAACGCGATAACGACTAGTTGGGAGCTTTCAAATTTAAAATATCGAAAAAGACTTTCGTGGATCAAATGATCCATATTTCCTTGGTGAAGAATACGAATATTAAGATACCCCTCTCCAAAAAGTGGTGGAAACGCAACACACAACAATGAAAGCAAGCTACCTCCAATAATAGCCCTCAATAAAATTCTTTTCTTGAATTTGCCAAAAAACCATTTTACAATTATGCCAACTACCAAAAAATAACGTGCGTAAAGTCCGGTGAGCACCCCTAGTCCGATATAGTAAGGAATATTCCCATAATTAAAAGTTTCGCGCGCAGGCAAATTGAATAGCACGTCATCATTTAGAATAATCATTGAAAGCAGGCTCCCACAAATAGCGGCAATCACCAGTGGAATAAAATCTGTAAATACGAGGCCCACTAACAAAATCTCGAATGCAAACATTACACCCGCAATAGGCGCATCGAAAGCAGCGGCACTACCAGCGGCGGCGCCCGAAGCCAGCAATAAAGTACGTTCCTTAAATCCCAAACGATATCGTTGCGCATAATTGGATCCAATTGCGGAACCCGTTACCGCAATAGGAGTTTCAAGCCCAACGGAGCCGCCAAAACCGACGGTCACAGCACTTTGAATTATCTGCGAATACATTTTATTGGATTTTATCTTGCTCCCATTCTGGGAAATATCCTTTAAAACATAAGAAAGCTCCTTATCCTCATCACCTTTAAACAAATATTTCACAATCAAGGAGGTAAGAACGATTCCTACTAAAGGAAAGATGGCAAAAACAAAAATTCTTTCCTCGAAGGGAATATCGTTATTAATAAAGGATTGAATATGATGTACCAAAACCTTTAAAAGCACTCCCCCCAAACCCGCGCTTAGCCCCACAAGAACTCCGGACAGAATCAAAAACTGGGAACGCGTCAACCGTTCTCTTATCCAGAATAGGACTATTTCAACATAATTGAATTTCCGGAAAGGATAATTGACAAAGGCCCTTTTGAACTGTAAAAAGCTAACTATCAGTTTTTTTACTTTGTAAACCATCTGGGTTTGAATGACGAAGTAATTTTAAAAATCGATTTTCGATTTAAAATATCTTTTATAAAATAGAGTGGTTTAAAGTTAAAACTTTTGAGCGGGGTATTGTTTTGGAATTGGAATTTTAAATCATGTAATTCTTGCCAAGTATGTGGTTCCTTATAGAAGGTTCCGCAATATTAAAGCTAGTCCGCAATAAAACCAAAGCTGATAAATGCATTGAAATCAACTTTTTCAATTCCAGATACTCCCAATAATCAAAACATCCTAAGTTGCGGATCCTTCAACTGCAAAAAATGTGAAGCATCCAAAACAGGCATCTTTTGCTCTGGGAGATATCTATTTTTTGCAAGAACCATTGTATCTTTTACCTGTTGGGCGATGGTGCCATTACCTTTTATCCTTCTACCCCAATCGCTGTCGTTGAGATTTCCCCCGTGACATTCCGCAATCTGATTTAAGATTCTTTCGGCACGGTCAGGGATGGTTTTATGCGCCCAGTCCTTAAATATTTCAGCAACTTGGCCATTTAATCGAGCGATTGTGTAATTCACGTCCTTAGCTCCAAGCTCTGCCACCTTTTTTACCAATGGAAGTATTTCGTGGCTATTAAGTGATGGAATAATCGGCGCCATCATCACCCGAACGGGAATATTGTTTTGGGAAAGAACCTCAACTGTTTTCAGCCGTTGCTTGATACTCGCTGTTCTAGGTTCCAACAATCTCCGCGTATCCTCAGAAAGAGAAGTGATGGAAATATTTACCGAAATTATATTCAGCTTTGCCATCTCTTTCAGAATATCCAAATCCCGAAGAATCAACGAGTTTTTAGTGATAATGCCTGTGGGATGTTTCCACTTCAGCATCACTTCAAAACATTTGCGAGTGATCTCGAGTTTGCGTTCCAAAGGTTGATAGCAATCGGTATTGCCAGAAAAAACAATGGTATTTCCGTCCCAATTTTTAGATGTGATTTTCTCTTCCAATAGTTGGGGAGCATTTGATTTAAAAAGAATATTTCTCTCAAAATCCAATCCAGCGCCGTAACCCCAGTATTCATGGCTATTTCGGGCATAGCAATACACACATCCATGTTCACAACCTTGATATGGGTTTGCGGAATAACCCATGCCCAAATCGGGACTATTTACTTTGTTCACAAAGGTTTTAGGAAATACTTCAATATACTTCGTTTTGTTACTATCCGCATCCTCTCCTTCAACTTCGCAGAAATTTAGAAAATCATCCATTATCTCGTGTTTGTTTTCTAAGAAACGACTTGAAACATTTTTTTGGGCACCGCGGCCTTTGGGATGAGTATAGGACATAAAAAAACTTTGAAGATTGGACGTCTTCAAAGTTAATTATTGATTGGAATTACTCCAAGTTAAAAAGGATTTATTCCGAGTGCGCTGTTATTGTATATCAATCTTGAGAAACTTTTTTTTGGATTTTTTACTTCCTATAAAAACCATTTCGCTACCGTCTGAAGAAGTATGAATGCCTTGACTCACGTAGTAAGGAACCTCCGAATCCTTTGCACTCATTATATTCTTAAAAGTATAATTTCCGTTGTTGTCAATTTTTATAGCGTATAGATTGGCATTTTTACCGTTCCCTTGTTTAAACTCGATTCTATCGTTACTTATTTTTCTTATTTTGTCGGAACAATTGATAAATAGGTAGGTATCCGCATTTATAACGGAGGAAGAAAATGACAAATAATTCATCACCACGCCCGATGTAGATTGGCGTTTGTTGATGTTTCTAGCCCATAACAATTTACCGTCTTTGCTCATTTTTACCGATACAATATCGTTAAAATTATAAACTACAGTTGTACTCATTCCCCCATTAGAATTCATGTTTGTTCTGGTGGTTATATAAAACTCTTCGGCATTAAGGACAATATCTTCGTTTTCTGTAATAAAAGCACTTCTAAAACTAAGGTCTTTTAGTTCTTTATCCTTTACTTTTCCATATTTGTCGGTGATAAATTCTTCCGAAAAAGGCATATAGCTTTCGTTGGTGATTGCTAAAGTTTCCGGATCTAGATTGAAACGACAAACCCCTTTGTAGCGAAAGTCATTCTTTTCGGAATAAAATCCTGCGCAACTAATATTATTTTTTCCTCTTACAGTAAATAGAGAACCTATAAAATTCTTGTTAGTAGAAAAGCTTACATCTTTTTGATCGGTAGCCGTAAGTTTATGAAGTTCATAACGATAGTTGGCTTTTCCGTCCTTTTTTGATTTGGTTGAATTATTTTCAAAAACTTTTCCCAGTAAAAATATCTCTCCATTGTCATCGTCAATATCAATATTTTCATATCTGAAAAGTTTATCCTTTATATCCCTTTTAAACTCTCTGTCGAAAACAGGATTGAATTCCTTATCATAAACAAACAGGCGCTGCGTTTGTGAATCTTTATCCTTTATATCGAAATTCACACAGAAGAAATTCTTTTTAGCTGAAAAAGTAACTTCGCCCATTGAACTTACATCCCGCTGACTTAGTCCATTATCAAAAAAGAAAACACCAATAGCGACACCGAAATATTTTTTTACATCAGCTTCATTCAGTGTGAACAGCGATCTTTTTTGAAATTCAAAACTGTCCAGCGGACTTTCCAGAATATTAAAATTATAGACTTTGGCCTTTTTGTCTATTGCCGATTCCAATATATAAATGGAACCGTTGTTTACCATTAAGCCTTTAATTTCGCTATTGTCTATTTCTAACTCTGTTTCCTTTACGTGTTTTAGGTTGGCGTCAAAATGGTCAATATAATATCCTTTGGGCATTTGAACAAAGCCACTTCGGAAAACACGAACGGTAATAAAACCGCCATGTCCGTCGCTTTCCGAGAAAAGTAAGGAGGTATTTTTTTTGTCGTCTTTGAAGACTTCGCTTGTAATAGTTTTTATTGAAATATCTTGAGCGTAAGTAAGATATGAACCTATAAGAATTAATAGTGGTAGAAATTTTTTCATCCGTTTTGGTTTTGGTTGTTTGGCGGGCAAAGTACAAAACCAAATTACTTTTATTGAGAAAAATTTTATTTTCCAGGGAAATTCGCCTTCCTTTTTTGAAGAAATGCCTGTGTTCCTTCTTTAAAGTCCTCAGTGCCAAAACTTTTTCCAAATTCTTCAATTTCTATTTGAAATCCGTTTTCGCCGTCCTCATAATTCGCATTGATAGCTCGTATGGCAGAAGCGATGGCGACGGAAGAATTTTTCATTATTCTAACGGCTATTTTTTCAGCAAACTCTAACAATTCCTCAAGAGTGGTCACGTGGTTTACCAAGCCGTATTGAAGGGCTTGATTGGCATCTATCATTCCGGCGGTCATAATCATTTCCATTGCTCGGCCTTTGCCAACTAATTGAGGCAAACGCTGCGTTCCGCCATAGCCTGGAATAACCCCTAGGGACACTTCTGGAAGACCCATTTTTGCATTATCCGAGGCGATGCGGAAATGAGCAGCCATTGCCAATTCCAATCCGCCTCCAAGTGCAAAACCATTTATAGCGGCAATAACGGGGGTTGAGAGATTGGCAACAAAATCAAATAACAATTCCTGTCCTTTAGCGGCAAGTTTTCCTCCGTCTTCAACTGAAAAATCAGCGAATTCACTAATGTCCGCACCGGCAACAAAAGCTTTTTCACCCGATCCGGTGATGATGATGACTTTTGTTTTGGATGAATCGTCCGCCTCTTCAAAAGCATCCCGAAGTTCTTTGATGGTTTCGCGGTTCAAGGCGTTCAACTTAGAAGGTCGGTTGATGGTTATTGTGGTAATGCTGTTTTGCGTTTTGGAAATTATGTTTTGGTAGCTCATATTCAATTTATTTTTTAAACAATCATCAATTTTTACACGAATCGCTGTAAATTTAGGTCTCGATTGCGCTCGACCTGACATTTGGGTTCGAGGTCATTTTACAAAGCTACTAAAAACCCTAAAGGATTGCCGGAAACAAGACTTTAAAAGTAGTTTTCTCATCAGACGATTCAAGGGTTATTTCACCTCCATAGGCTTCGACTATGTTTTTGACCATTCCCAAACCCAAACCCATCCCGCTGGTTTTTGTAGTAAACTGAGGTTCAAAAATAAAATCTCTATTTTTCTCTGGCACTCCCACGCCATTGTCGGTTACAGATATGCTAACTCGGGTCCCCTCAACCTTCACATATACATCCACCCGAGGTATCTCAGGTTGTCTCTGTTCTACAGAATGTATGCTGTTCTTTACCAAATTGGTGAGCACGCGAATGAGCTGAGTGCGATCAAAACGGGCACGGATTTCCTCTCCTTCAGAAAAGAAATAGATATAATCCTCATGAAAAATATCTAAAGCCAATCTAGCAATATTAACTACATCCAAAGTTTCATCCTGCTGGGCGGGCATTTTGGCGTAAGTTGAAAACGCTGAGGAAATCGAACTTAAAGTATCGATCTGTTGCAAGAGCGTATCGGTGTATTCCGCCATTTTTTGATCGATATCAGGGTCGTTACTATCAAATTTGCGATGAAAACTTTGTACCGTTAAACGCATTGGCGTCAAGGGATTCTTGATTTCATGCGCCACCTGTTTGGCCATTTCGCGCCAAGCGGTTTCGCGCTCACTTGCAGCAAGTTGTGCAGCACTGGTTTCCAATTCGTCAATCATTTCATTATAGGAATTTATCAAAAGAGAAATTTCCTGTGGCGTATCGCTTATATGGATTTTCTTGTTTCTGGTATCAAATCTTGTTTTGGATAGTTTTTCACTGATTTGCTTTAAAGAGCGAGTGATATTTTTTGAAAGAAAATAAGCCATGACAATTGCCACCAACAACATAAAGAAATACGCAATTCCGAGTCGGTAGAGATAATCGGTGAGTTGTTTGTTTATAAATCCATCATCCTCAATATAAGGTAGGTTGAGGATTGCCAAGGGTTTAAAATAACTATCGGTAATGTAAGTATAGGAAGATTGATATTTTTGACCATCCTCCTCAAACTCTTTTATATAGTTTTTTGTTGGTGAATTCTGAAGTTCCTCCAATGCGTATTGCGGCATTTTCTGTGCAACTGTATCCTTAAAAAATGAAGGCTTTGAAGACTTCAAAAGATTTCCGTTGAGGTCGTAAAGAAAAATCTCCAGACTGTGGATATCTTTAATTTCGTAGATTTTATCTTTGAATATCAACGGAATCTGCGCCGTTTCAACTGGGTAAGTTGTGGTTTTTAAAATGTAATTGATATTTTCACGGATGGCCGCCTCCTTTCTAAAGAGTCGGTCGCGATGATAATCCTCAGCTTCCTTTCGGTATTGATATACAGTTACAATGGCAATAAGCACAGAGGCGCCAATCACCAAAAGCAGCATTGATAAGAAAATTCGGGTGCGAAGGGATTTTTTGTAAAAGTACATCTACACTGAAATTGAGGAAGAAAGATAGCAATAATTAGTCCGAATTGGGAAGCACCAAATTTAAAATTCCATAATCAAGAAAAGGAGGACTATTTCTCTCGGATTCGTTTGTAAATTTTATAGCCCATCATCAAAAGCATGGAGAATAAAATTATGCCAACGGTTCCATATATCCAGTTTACGCCATCTTTTAAAATAACCAAAAACACGACCGAAAATAGAATAATAGTCGGCACTTCATTAAAAAGACGCATATAGTTTGAGGAGTGTTTTACTATTCCTTTTTGGAGCTGTTTAAAAATTTGGTGGCATTTAAACTGATAAACTATCAACATTACCACAAACATTAGCTTAACCTGCATCCAGGTTATGTTTAACAAAACTGGATTGATGATGAGAAGCCATGTTCCAAATAAAACGGCAAGAATCGCGGAGGGCCAGGTAATAATGGTCCAGAGCCGGGAAGCCATTAGCTTTAGCTGTTTCCCTAATATTTCTTTTTCCGGAGATGGTTTTTCGGTAGCTTCAATCTGGTAAACAAAAAGTCGAACAATATAAAAAAGCCCCGCAAACCAAGTGATAATAAAGATTAGGTGAAGAGATTTTATATAGAGATAATACTGTTCCATCAACGACTTGGGTTTTCAAAAACCAAGAGGTAAAGGTACTTAAATAATCAAATAATTATTGGGAAACACTACAGGGGAAAACTCAGATTTTGATAAACTTTTTAATTGTGTTCCCTTCTGAAGATTGAAAATTTAAAAAGTACATTCCAGATTGTAATTCAGAAACGTCAATTTCATTCGAAACTGGTTTTTCAAGAGATAAAACAATTCTGCCATTGATATCGGTAATGATAAAGGTATCAAAATGGTTAACTGCCGATTGGAACTTCAAAATGTCGTGGACCGGATTTGGGAAAACAATAAAATCTTTTATCGCAACCTCTTTTACTTTAAGAGCCGGAAAATTTTTGTACTCTTGATATCCATAGTTAGAGAAGTACGCTAGAACGATCCATTTTTCATTTCCTTGGGCATTTATCACATAAATATCGGCGGTTTTTTCTTCGACAAAAGGAATAAAAAAATAAGTTTCCATTCCCTCCATATCACCACAATTTTGGGTATCACGGACCACATTCCGTGGTATAAAGTTATCATCAACCCCAAAAGGATCGTTGGCTATATATTCATAAAAGCCGCTGTAGTCGTTGCAAAAAGCGGTGCCATGTAGGGAAAAATCGTCTTCAATAATTAATGTGGGCCCTTCCGGGATTTCCAAATCGCTTATTTCAACCTTTGAATCCTCGAAGGTAAAACTGTGCAAGTACCAAGTGTCCACAAAATATTCTGGAGGTTGAGCATAGGCTACTGTGCAACCAGAAATTAGTAGAGATAGAAATAATAGAACTTTCATAATTAAAACTTTAGCCATTAAATATCGATCCTGCCTTTTAAAAATCGTTTGCTATCTAATGTAAATCAATATGATATCCATTTCTTAAAAGTTAATACTTGATAAACTTTTTAGTAGTATTCCCTTCCAAAGATTGAACATTTAAAAAGTACATTCCAGATTGCAGTCCAGAAACGTCAATTTCACTCGAAACCTGTTTTTCAACAGATAAAACAATTCTACCATTGATATCGGTGATTACTATCGTATCAAAATGATTGTTAGTAGGTTGGAGGTTCAAAATATCTTGGACTGGATTTGGAAAAAATGTGAAATCCGATAGATTGTTTTCCGGCGTGGAGAGTATTAAGGCGTTGCAAAAAAACGAGATAAAACCGGGAAAGGTTTCATATTCAAAATAATCATTTCCGTCATTCCCTTCGTATATTCTGCTACCCAGGCTAATATTTGTGTCCAATTCCCACATCGCGTATCCCACCGGGCCGGGTGGACAATTGCTTTCATCTGTTGAATAATTTCTTGATTGTAGAAAAAACTCATAATTGTCATCCCCATTCCCCAAAATAAAATCCCCATTGATCAAAGCACAACCTTCAATTCCTGTATATGTAAAATCCTGGTTGATTTTAATTTGCGGTGGATTTGGACCGGGAAAGTAAACACGATCGCCAAGATCTGCTTCCAGCATATACAGATACCAAGTTTGAAATAGTCTTGCATCTGGTACGGGCGCGGGTTGGGTACTAAAATGCGCCCATTTGTAAGCCGAATCCCGCAGCGACAGATATTTATATCCGTTTCTTTCTGTATAAATATAAGTAAGGGTTTTGGATTCAAGATTTTGGTTGGTCAAAATTGAATAAAAATAAAGATTTTCGTAGTAACAATTTGGTTCTACACAATCGTGGAGCGTGACACCAAAATCATTAAACGTCAATGAATTCCCATTAAAACTTGCCGCGGCATTCAGTGTATTCCGAATACCATCTGCATCCAAAACATAATTCCCTGCAAGTTCAACAAATCTTAAATTAGGGGTTTCTCCATTGGGTGTTAAAAACAGACCGCCTACCTCAATAGATTTTAAATTGAAAGTCTCATTTATCATTCCAGACGGCTGTGCGAAGGAGGATAAAATTGAGAGATTGGCTATAATAAGAAGTAGAAATTTTTTCATAACCGATGAATTAGCGTCTTAAAGATACTAAAAAAATCAGTGTCAATCTCTTAGCGTTTTCCGTATCTCCCTATTTAGAAAATAACCGGTTACTAAAGTTGAAAGAATATCGGCCGCTGGAAAAGAAATCCAAACGCCTAATTCGCCAAAAAATAGTGGAAGGATAAAAATCAAGGGAATAAAGAAAAATCCTTGGCGGGTTAACGTAAGTAATAATGCAGGTACTGCTTTTCCGATGGCTTGAAAATAAGCTGATCCAATCAATTGTATTGCAATAATCGGCGTAGCGGCAAATACCCACCGCATATACCGAGGAGTTTCTGAAAGTATATCGGCGTCATTTGTGAAAACCGATACAATTTCATGAGGAAATATCATTATCACGGCAAAAACAAGAAGTGCCAATCCCCCCGCGTACATGATCGCTTTATTGATACTTTCTCGTACTCTTTTAAATTGATGCGCCCCATAATTATAACCTGCAATGGGCAAAAATCCTTGTGTAACGCCTAAAACTGGGAAGAGCGCAAACATCAGCATTCTTCCTATGATGCCGTAGGATGCCACTGAAGCTTCTCCGCCATAATTAAAGAGGATATTGTTCATCAAAAGGTAGGTGACGCTCACCACCGCTTGTCTTGAAAGCGTTACAAAACCAAGCGCAGTCATTTCTTTAAGTATTGAGAAGTCTAGTCCAAAATGCGAAAAATTTACCTTTAGTTCAGATTTGCCACTTAAGAAAAAATAGCAGATGTACAAAAAGCTCATGCCGTAGGAAATAGTTGTAGCCCAGGCGGCACCGGCCATTCCCCAATCCATTATATAAATAAAAATATAGTCTAAAATCAAATTTCCAAGGGAAGGGATAATCATTGCAATCATTGCGAACTTTGGCTTTCCCTCGGCGCGGATCACGTTGTTGCCCATCATGCTCAACGCCAATAACGGAACACCGTAAAGTACGATACGATAATAAATTTTAGCGGGTTCAAAAATATCCCCTTTTCCACCGAAAGCGGGAATTAGGTCGTTTATAAAAATCAGTCCCAAAAAGACCATGACTGAAGTCAACAGTAGCGTTAAGCTAATTTGGTTCCCAAAGGTCTTTAGTGCCCGTAATTTATTATTGGCGCCCAATGCTCTTGAAATCATCGAGGAACCTCCAATGCCAATCGCCATCCCCAAAGCGGCGATAAAAAACGAAACCGGCAAAACCACATTGATAGCTGCAATGGCGATAGAACCTATCCAATTGCCAACAAAAATGGTGTCTACCAATACGTTTAAGGACATAACAAGAATGCCGATAGATGCTGGCACGGCTTGCTTTATCAATAAACTTCCAATAGGTTCTGTGCCGAGCACAGCAGATTGCTTCGGTTTCATGGGTTTTTATTTCAAACTAGGAATGGTGGATGATTTCAATCTCTTCTTCTAAAAGAAGAATAAGTTTTCACTTAAACCGAAGCAATTGCGGTATCAACATCTACAATGCGCCAATGATCGATCCATCCGGTAAGAATTTCAGCAAAATCGTCACGGTCATTAAGACAAGGGATGGTAGTAAATTCCTTGCCGCCAGCTTCCTCAAATATTTCTTTTCCTTCCATTGCAATTTCTTCCAAAGTTTCTAAACAGTCACTTACGAAAGCTGGGGTAACCACTGCCAATTTCTCGACACCTTCCAGTCCAAAACGCTCAATAGTCCTATCAGTCGGTGGCTTCAACCAAGGATCGATTCCTAAGCGAGACTGAAAGCTATTGGAGTAAGTTCCTGGTTTTAGATTTAATTGTTTTGCAACTAATTCGGTAGTTTTTAAACATTGGTGTCTGTAACAGAACTCATGCGCTGGTGATGGTGTGCTGCAGCACGATTGGTCAAGTTTACAATGGCTTTTTGTTATATCTCTTTTAATTATATGCCTTTCCGGAACGCCGTGATAACTGAATAAAAGATGGTCATATTCCACATTTTCCAGGCTCTCTTTAATGCTTCGTGATAAAACCTCGATATATTCTGGCTTGTCATAAAATGCAGGCAGGGAAGTGATTTTTATTTGCGGGAAAAACTCCTTTTGCAACTCTTCTACTCTTACGTTGATGGTTTCCGTAGTAGCCATAGCAAACTGTGGGTAGAGCGGAATTACCAAAACATCGTCCACACCTTTATCAACAAGTTCCTGAAGACCCTTTTTTAAAGTCAAACTACCATAACGCATCGCTAAGGCTACGGGAATTGCAATCTTTTTTTGAATTTTCTTCTGAAGTTTTTCTGAAATAACAATCAAGGGCGAACCTTCTTCCCACCAGATTTTTTGATAAGCTTCGGCAGATTTTTTTGGACGGGTATTGAGAATAATCCCTCTGACGATAAATGACCTCAACAAAAAAGGCACATCAATCACACGCGGATCCATTAAAAACTCATCTAAATATCGTTTTACATCTTTTGGATCGGTACTGTCTGGGGAACCAAGATTTACAAGAAGAACTCCTTTAGGCATAATTCAATTTTTTTGGATTTGCAAAGATATCGTTTTCCATTAGATAGGCTTCTCGCGAATCCATGGAATAAATTCGGTTTGTTTTTTATCGCCTTATGAAGTTTGTAAAACTCCAAGCGGCATTTTGAAATTTCTTCTAGCCATTCAGTCCCATCATAAACTTTTTGGGAGTCGTGCCAAATTTCTTTTTAAAAGCCGAAATGAAATGACTCGAAGCACTATAACCCACTTTTAGCCCCACCTCGTTTACATTGTGCGCGCCCGTTGCCAAGAGCTGTCGAGCCAATTCCATCTTATAATCGAATAGAAAACTAAAAACCGAATCGCCATAAATCTGTCTGAAACCCTCTTTCAATCGATTTATTGGCAGATTGATTTCATCGGCTAATTGTTGCAGGGTTGGCGGCTCGGCCATTCGGGAAATGATAATTTCTTTCGCCATTTTTATTTTAGAGACATTTTCCTCATCTGCCAAAAATGGACATTGTTCCACATCGGCATCTGCGGGTCGGTTAAAGTAAAGGCTGAGCAGCTCATAAGCCTTCCCTTTAAAATACAAAGGTTTGATGCTTGGGTGCAGATTGTAATTCATTAATTGGTTTAATACAATAGCCATAGACGGAGTTATTCTGCCATCCTTATAATATTTTCTATCTTTATTTTCATCACTTAAAAAGGTAATATAGCTGGCCTCAGTGGAAAACAGTCCGTGAAATTTATTGATCGGAAGTAAAATAGAAAGCAACCACGAATGTTTTTGTAAAGAAAGGGATATAGGCAAATCTTGCTGTGGATTGTATAAAAGCAAAGAATTTTCTTCCCTTATGGGCAGAACATAATTTCCCTGATTAAAACTGAAGACAGCGGAGCCTTTTACACAGAAGTGAAACTGGATAAAATTAGAGTTCACTTCCCGCCTAAAAGTTTGGTTTTCATCGGTTTCGTTGTTGAATTTCAAGATAAAAAAACCTGGTTCAATAGTAGTTTCTTCGTAGAAGCTTTGAGCGACATTTTTCACTAATTCCATAGGATCATTTCAATTTATTCTATTTAGACTTGTTCTAAATTAAATTATGCTATTTTGGGCTCACACCGCTAATTTAGTGGTTTATTGTATTATGAATTGCATTTTATTTCAAATTTAACACGGAGCGACATAAAAGATACCGCTACCGTTACTTTTTAAAAAACAATGCCCCTACATTTGTCCCGTATCTAAATATGAAAAATATTTCTTCTACATATTCCAATAGTTCTTCCCAAGGCACTTTTTACGCAATTGGACTTAACTATAAAAAAGCAGATGCCGTAATTCGCGGGCACTTCAGTATAGATGAAGCGACTCAAGAGCGAATTTTGGAAGATGCAAAAGCGGAAGGCATTAGCTCGCTTAGCGTGATTTCCACCTGTAACCGCACCGAGATGTATGGAATTGCCAAACATCCTTTTCAGCTTATAAAATTATTATGCGAGCACTCTAATGGTACTATAGATGAGTTTGAAAAAGTAGCTTACATCTACAAAAATCATGAAGCAGTTTCGCATATTTTTAAAGTAGGCACTGACCTCGACAGTCAAATTCTTGGCGATTTTGAGATTATAAGTCAGCTACGAAAAAGTTTTCGACTGTCAAAAAAACATGGGATTATCACTCCTTTTATGGAGCGACTTGCCAATGCCGTTATTCAGGCGAGCAAGCGAATTAAAAATGAAACCGCAATTTCCTCTGGCGCAACATCTGTTAGCTTTGCAGCCGTTCAGTATATAATGTCGCAGGTTCCTGACATTTCGGAAAAGAACATTTTGCTTTTTGGAACAGGGAAAATTGGCCGTAACACCTGTGAGAATCTTATAAAGCACACTAAGAATTCACATATTACCCTAATAAACCGAACCAAAGAAAAAGCAGAGGAGGTAGCCGGAAAATTCAATTTAATCGTTAAGGATTATGCCGATATCCAAAGTGAAATTGCTCAAACCGATGTGCTAATCGTCGCTACCGGTGCCCAGCAACCAACTATTTCGAAAGAGCTTTTATACTTAAAAAGACCGTTGCTAATTGTTGATCTCTCCATTCCAAAGAATGTTTCGGATGATGTGGTTGAAAACCCTATGGTTACATTGATTCATTTGGACGAGCTATCTGCCTTAACGGACCAAACTCTGGAGCATCGTGCGTCTCAACTTCCATTAGCAGATGCTATTATAAGTGATATTGAGGCCGACTTCAACCAATGGGCCGAAGACCGTAAATTTGCACCAACTATTCGGGCTTTAAAAATAAAACTCGCAGAGATAAAAGCTGGCGAAATAGATTTTCAACGAAAGAAAATAGAGGGATTCAACGAAGAACAAGCCGAAATTATAAGTGATCGGCTTATCCAAAAAATAACGACCCACTTTGCCAACCATCTTAAAGGCGAAGAAGGTTCTGCTGAAAGCATCGAACTTATCAGAAGAGTTTTCCAACTTGAAACTGCCTAAAATTGAAAAAAACAATCCGAATTGGCACCCGCGACAGTGAACTTGCACTCTGGCAGGCCAACACCGTAAAATCAAAGCTTGAGTCTTTTGGTTATTCCACACAATTAGTCCCCGTAAAATCCGAAGGTGACTTAGTTTTAGACATACCGCTATATGCAATGGGCATTACCGGTATTTTTACTAAAACCCTTGACATAGCAATGCTAAAGGGAATGGTAGACATCGCCGTACACAGTATGAAAGATGTGCCAACTCTTTTGCCAAAAGGAATTGTTCAAACAGCCGTACTAGAAAGAGCTTCTTCAGAGGATATTCTCATCACAAAAGATGAAATCGATTTTGAAAAACCTTGTGCAATTGCTTCAGGAAGTCTTAGGCGAAAAGCACAATGGCTACATCGATATCCCAACCACAATGTTGTGGATTTACGAGGAAATGTAAATACACGACTTCAAAAACTTCAAGACAATGACTGGCAAGGGGCAATCTTTGCCAAGGCTGGGTTAGAAAGAATTGAAGTTTTACCGCAAAATTATTTACCGTTAGACTGGATGATTCCTGCTCCCGCGCAAGGGGCGATGGTGATTGTTGCAATGGAAAACGACGGGTTTGCCAAAGAAGCTACTTCCAAATTAAACCACAAAACTTCGGAAATCTGCACCTACGTTGAACGCGATTTTTTACGTACCTTAGAAAATGGTTGTTCGGCACCCATTGGAGCCTATGCAGAAATCATAAATAATCAAATGATTTTTAAAGGCTGTTTATTTTCTCTAGATGGAAAAACCAATATTGAAATTGAAAGGAATATAAATATTTCCGATCAAGCTGAATTTATGGACTTTGGTAAAATCTGTGCCCAAGAAATATTGCAAAATGGAGGAACAGAATTAATGCTTTCAATAAAAAATGAAATGAAATGACCCTCTGGAAAAAAACCAAACCATCAGATTTAGTGGTTGGGTTTTTGGACCTAAGTCTTTTGGCGTTTTTGATTTTTGATTTCGGGTATAAAAACTTTACAGATTTTTATCACTATAAACTTATTGTGCTTCCAGTGTTACTACTGGCACTAATAGCATTTAACACCTATAACTTTTTCGCGAATCGGAGGGATAAAGTATTAAACCGAGCCAGCAGAACAAGTCTTTTTGTTCTACTCCTACTTGTTTTTATTGAAATCATTGTAGTGATGACCAATTACCAGACATCATTGGTCGAAACCTTTATGAATGCTCGCTACGTCATTGAATACGGTCTTCTTTTCTATTTTTTTATCAGATTAACGTATCTGCTACGCAAGATTTATAGTCTATATTTTAATCCTGCCATCCTCTTTATCGGCAGTTTTGCCATTATCGCTTTGGCGGGAACATTTCTTCTTATGCTTCCGAGTGCTACTACCCATGGAATCAGCTTTACCGATGCTCTTTTCACCGCAACCAGCGCCACTGCGGTTACAGGACTTATTGTGATGGATACTGCGAAGGATTTTACCTCTTTTGGCCATAGCATAATAATGGTCCTTTTTCAGATAGGAGGTCTTGGGATGCTCACTTTTACTTCCTTCTTTGCCTATTTCTTTAAAAGCGGATCTTCATTTAAGGAAAGTCTTTATATGCGGGACATTTTGGGTCATGACAAACTGAACAGCGTCATGCGAACTGTAATGCAAATCGTATTGTTTTCCTTAGTGCTAGAAGCAATTGGAGCCGTGTTGATATATAATTCAATCTCCCATATTGATTCTTTAAAGGACAAAAGTTTTTTTGCAGTTTTCCACGCCATTTCGGCTTATTGCAATGCAGGGTTTTCATTGGCTTCAGATAATATACACGACCCAAGTTTAAGATTTAACTATTCCGTTCAGTGGGTATTGATGGTACTTATAGTTTTTGGTGGTCTTGGATATCACATTGCCTACAACATAATTCAATACTTCAAAAAGTACGTGATAAATATTTTCAATAAAAGAAAGCGGGTTTTTATTTCTCGAGTAATTAATTTGAATACAAAAATTGTAATCTACACAACTCTTATACTTATTTTCGGGGGAGCACTTTTCTTCATGTTCTCAGAACAACAAACCAATTTATTGGATCACGAAACTGCTTTTGGAAAATTCACAACAGCCATGTTTTCGTCCGTAACTTCAAGAACTGCGGGCTTTAATACCGTAGATATGAACAATTTCACCATCCCTGGTATTTTGTTTATGATATTTTTAATGTGGATAGGCGCTTCGCCAGCATCTACCGGAGGAGGTATTAAAACCTCAACTTTTGCGTTGGCAACGCTCAATATTTTTGCCATCGCCCGCAATAGAAAACATATAGAAATTGGCACCAGGAGAATAGCTCCTGAAGCTGTAAACCGCGCTTTTGCGATTATGTCGATTTCTTTGGCCTGTATCGGAATCGGCATTTTAATGTTGCTGATTTTCAACCCCAACTTTACCTTGTTGCAGATAGCTTTTGAAGCATTTTCCGCATTTGGAACAGTAGGGCTCTCAATGGGAATAACCCCGGACTTATCAGAAAGCAGTAAATATGTAGTTATACTACTGATGTTTATTGGAAGAATAGGTTTGTTGAACCTTATGATCGGTATTTTAAAGAGTATGCAAAAAACTGAATATACCTATCCGGAGGAAAATATTTTGATAAATTAGAAAGACTCGATTTTAAAATGAAAAAAACATGAAAATAGTAGTTATCGGTCTCGGAAATTTTGGAATGTCGCTCGCTATTCATTTGTCAAATACCGGCAATGAAGTGATTGCGGCCGACCATGATTTGGAAAAAATAGAACAAATCAAAAATCAAGTGGCTCATGCTGTTGCCATGGATGCCACTAATGAAAATGCCTACAATGCGCTCCCTCTCAACAACACTGATTTGGCAATTATAGCCATTGGACAAAGAAATGGAGCAGGAATTATGAGCACAGCCATCGTGAAAAAACTTACCAAAGCAAGAATTATTTCCCGTTCGGCATCTGCATTAGAAGATACCATTCTTGAAGCGATGGGGGTAGACCAAATCATTCATCCAGAACAGGAATATGCCGAAAGATTTACTAAAAAAATCAATCTAAAAGGCAGCATCGACAATTTTGAGATAGACGACGAATACCTTGTTTCTGAGATTGAAGTAGGGAAATCCTTAGTAGGCAAAACCCTTCAGCAATCAGATTTTAGAAAAAGCTATAAATTGAATATCATTACCATTATTCGAAGAAAACCACATACCAATCTCTTAGGCCGAACCGTTGAAAAACGTGAGGTATTGGGACTTCCAAAACCCGATATGGTATTTGAAAAAGGCGATATTCTTGCCGTGTTTGGAAAGGATACGGATATTAAAAAATATTTACAGACCCATGATGACGGTTTTATCAACTAAAAAGCTAAAACACAATCAACGTTCGCTATTGCTTTCTGCCAAATTTTCACTTGTGGAATACGACGCTATTCATATTGCTTTTGTCCATTTCAATATGCCTAAAAATATTGAAAACGCCATTTTTACCAGTCAAAATGCTGTGATTTCTTTCTTTGAGAAAAACGATTCGCCTAGTTCAATAAAGAAATGTTTTTGCGTAGGCGAAAAAACGAAAGCACTTTTGGAAGATAAGGGTCAGGAGGTCGTAATGATGACAGAGTATGCCACAGAATTAGCAGACTATTTAATAGAAAACCACAAGGAGGATTCGTTTCATTTTTTCTGCGGAAATATTCGAAGCGATGAAATTCCCACACGATTAAAGAGTAGTAATATTTGTCTTGAAGAAATAAAAGCATATAATACCACCATAAACCCAAAAAAGTTTGAAAGACGTTTTGATGCTATTTTGTTTTTCAGTCCAAGTGGGGTTCGAAGTTATTGTGAGGAAACGAGTAATTTAAAAAATAACAGTTCGGTATTTGTATGTATCGGGACCACTACTGCTTCTGAAGCGAAAAATTATAGTCAGAACGTGGTTATTTCAAATAGCACAACCGTAGAAAGCGTGATTGCGAAAGCGGTGAAAATATTGACCTGACCTACAAGGTTTTCCACCTAAGCTATAAAGCTAATATTAAGGCGGAAAAGTCAAAATCTTGTAGGTCTTATAACTTGATTTAGTTAACTTTTAAACAGATTCCTCTTTTGCGGGAATAATGCTATGATTAAAAACGATTTATTCTTAAAAGCCCTCCGCGGAGAAACCGTGGACAGACCACCAGTATGGATGATGCGTCAAGCCGGAAGATATTTACCAGAGTTCATGGAAATAAAGGCGAAATACGATTTTTTCACCCGTTGCCAAACTCCGGAATTAGCGAGTGAAATAACAGTGCAACCTATCCGTCGATATGGAATGGATGCCGCAATTCTTTTTAGCGACATCCTCGTTATTCCCCAAGCGATGAATATTCATGTGGAAATGAAGCCGGATTTTGGGCCTTGGGTGCCAGATCCAATTAGGACTCCAAAAGATTTAGAACGAGTAATCGTGCCGGACATCAATGAAACTCTTGGTTATGTGATGGACGCCATCGATATGACAAAGGAAAAATTAAATGATGAGGTCCCGCTAATCGGTTTCGCGGGAAGTCCATGGACCATTTTATGTTATTGTGTCCAAGGTCAAGGATCGAAGAATTTTGACAAGGCAAAACAATTTTGCTTTACCGAACCCCAGGCTGCGCACGAGTTGCTCCAGAAAATAACAGATACAACTATTCTCTACTTAAAGGAAAAAGTAAAGCATGGGGTAAATGCTGTTCAGGTTTTTGACAGTTGGGGAGGCATGCTTTCACCAACAGATTATCAAGAATTCAGCTGGCAATATATCCAACAAATAATCGATGCTTTAAAAGATGAAACTCCAGTTATTGCCTTCGGAAAAGGTTGCTGGTTCGCATTGGATATCATGGCAAAAAGTGGAGCATCTGCATTGGGAATTGACTGGACATGTTCTCCTAAAAACGCGAGATATTTAACAGGTGGAAATATTACCTTACAAGGAAATTTTGATCCAACACGACTTTTCAGCCCACCATCCGAAATAAAAAAGATGGTAAAACAAATGATCGATGAGTTCGGAAAAGATCGCTATATCGTAAATCTAGGCCATGGAATTTTGCCAAATATTCCTTTGGAAAATGCTGGTGCTTTTATAGATGCCGTAAAGGAGTACAAAGCCGATTAAATGAAAATCCTGTCGCGTATAAGTGAGCTTAAATTCTCAAAATTATGGCGACTCGCATGGATTGGGTTAAAAAATCCGTTATTAGTGTGGCCCACGCATTCGGCAACCATCAAAACAATGAAGATTTGCGATAGGCTGTTTGGAGATTCACATCATGCAGATAATAGGGCAAATGCCTTTCGCCATGCCTTTTGGAATATTTTAATCGCCAAAAGCGTAATTAGAATATTAAGAAGTGAAGAAAAAGCTATTTCGTGGGCGGAAAAGATTACGTCTTTGCACGAAGAGTTGATGCCAAATTACCCATTGGAAAAAGAGATGGATTTGCACAATAATGAAGTTGGAAGGATATATTTTCCCGAGATTCAAACTTCCACGGAAGAAGAAATAATTTCATTCCTAAAAAAAGAAATGAAGAAAGCCGTGCGAATAAAAACGGTGGAGGAAAGTGAAGATTTTAAAGGGATATTGGTTTTTATTAAAGAGTAGCATTTAGACCTTACAGGCTTTCCTCCTACGCTAAAAAAGCTTCGGCGGACAACCTGTGAAGTCTGGAACTTCTGACAATGATCAAAAACGTTCTAAAAGCCATAAAAGCATACGCAGGCACTTTCAAATTGATCAATAAACTTGGTCTGTGGAAGTATTTTGCTATACCTATGGCCATTAGTTTTTTCACGGCAGTTTTAATTGGGTTTTCAGCTTGGGGCTTAAGTGATAATCTCGGAGTCCTTATTTCAAAAATTTGGTTTTGGGAATGGGGTGCGGAAACATTCAGAATCATCAGCAATTTTATCGGTGCACTTATAATTATTGCAGTTGGACTTATTTTGTACCGTCATATCGTGATGGCACTGAGTTCCCCTTTTATGAGCCCGGTTTCCGAAAAAATTGAAAAACATTTATACGGAATCGATCACTCCCATAGAGATACCTCCAATGCAGAACAGCTATGGAGGGGAATTCGGATAAACGTGCGAAACCTTTTGAGGGAGTTATTGCTCACAATTCCAATAATTATTATTGGTTTTATCCCTGTTATCGGAATGGTTTCTTCGGTACTTTTGTTTTTGTTGCAAAGTTACTATGCAGGTTTTGGAAATATGGATTACACATTGGAACGGCATTTTAAATATTCTGAAAGCATCAAATTTGTCCGACTAAATAGAGGGTTGGCAATTGGAAACGGTATGGTTTTTATGCTGATGCTTTTGATTCCTGTGGTTGGAATTATTTTGGTGTTGCCTCTGTCTGTGACGGCGGCAAGTACTGAAACATTAAGAGTTTTAGAAAAATCGAAATCGACATATAATGAAACAACAATTCGTTGAATACATAAAAAATCTCCAAAACACTATCACTTCCGCTTTGGAAGAAATAGATGGAAAAGCAAAGTTTAAAGAAGACATTTGGATTCGTCCAGAAGGCGGCGGTGGACAAACACGGGTGATTGAAAACGGGAATGTATTTGAAAAAGGCGGTGTAAACATCAGTGAAGTTTTCGGAAAACTTCCAGAAAGTATGCAAGCATATTTCGGAGTAAAAGATGCCGACTTCTTTGCTTGTGGACTGAGTTTGGTTATCCATCCCAAGAATCCAATGGTGCCAACAGTTCACGCGAACTGGCGCTATTTTGAAATGTACGATTCCGATGGAAATATCGTAGACAGTTGGTTTGGAGGTGGGCAGGATTTAACGCCGTATTATTTATTTGAAGAAGATGCCAAGCATTTTCATAACGTTTGCAAAACCGCCTGTGATAAGCATAATCCAATATTTTACGACAAGTACAAAAAGCGTTGCGATGAGTATTTCTGGAATTCCCATCGCAATGAAGCGCGTGGAGTTGGAGGATTATTTTTCGATTATTTAAAGAAGACGGAATCAATGTCGATGCAGGATTGGTACGATTATGTAACTGAAATAGGCGACAGTTTTTTGGAGTGCTACCTTCCTATAGTTCAAAAAAGAATGGATATTCCCTATAATGAAGACAACCGAAATTGGCAGGAAATCCGTCGCGGTCGCTATGTAGAATTCAATTTAGTTCATGATAAAGGAACTTTATTTGGCCTAAAAACCAACGGTAGGATTGAAAGCATCTTAATGAGCCTCCCTCCCGTTGTACAATGGAAATACGACCACCATCCAGAGCCGGGAAGCGAAGAAGAAAAACTTGTTGATGTTTTGAAAAATCCGAAAGATTGGGTTTGAAATAAAAACAATTCCTCCAATTGTGTTTCCTAAATAATCTAGAAGAATTTGCAGGAAAATTTTGTAGAAAAATTTATTTGATGTTTAATTAAAAAATAAAGATATGTACCCATTAAGCAGAAACAGAAGATTGCGCAGCAGTGAAGGCTTACGAAGCTTGATTCGTGAAACCATAATACATCCCAATGATTTTATCGTGCCGCTATTTGTGGTTGAAGGAAATGGCGTGAGGGAAGAAATTACCTCTATGCCAAATTACTATCGATTGAGTTTGGACTTACTTTCTAAGGAAGCTAAAGAACTTTGGCAACTTGGTTTAAAATCGGTCTTATTGTTTGTAAAAGTGGACGATAAACTTAAAGACAACACTGGCAAAGAAGCTTTAAATCCGAATGGTTTGATGCAGCGAGCCATAAAAACGATAAAGGATGCCATTCCGGAAATGGTAGTTATGACCGATGTAGCTTTGGATCCTTTTTCAATGTACGGACATGATGGAATTATTTCGGAGGGGAAGGTTCTAAATGACGACACCAATGCGGTATTGGCAGAGATGTCATTAAGCCACGCCAAAGCAGGTGCCGATGTAGTTGCTCCCAGTGATATGATGGACGGCCGCATTTTCGAGATCCGAACTTTACTTGAGGACGAAGGATTTCACGATACTGTGATTATGGCTTATAGCGCCAAATACGCCTCGGCGTTTTACGGTCCATTCCGCGATGCTTTAGACTCTGCGCCGGTAGATTCAAAAGATGTTCCCAAGAATAAAAATACGTACCAAATGGACTTTGGAAATCGAGAAGAAGCTATTCGTGAAGTTTTGATGGATATTGATGAAGGAGCCGATATCGTGATGGTAAAGCCAGGACTTTGTTATTTGGACGTGGTTCGTGAAATAAAAGAAACCGTAAACGTTCCAGTGGCGGTTTATCAAGTAAGCGGCGAATATTCCATGTTAAAAGCAGCGGCCGAAAAAGGTTGGCTGGACCATGACGCAGTTATGATGGAACAGATTATCGCAATTAAAAGAGCTGGTGCCAGCCTGATTGCAAGTTACTTTGCCAAAGATGTGGTGAAATTATTACAGTAAGACAACCAATATTTTCGGTGAGGCTTAATAAGTCCACACCGAAAATATTCTTTATATAAGCCATTGACTATAAGCTATAACAATAATTAACCCAAATAGATGGCGGCCAATTCAATTTTGATGTAAATTTGCGAGGTGAAACACGCTGAAAAACATATCGTTAGTTTGCTGATTGCCCTAGTCACTTTTCTGGCTTTCGGGAATTCGTCATTTGCGAATGCTATTGAATTTGAGCCTTCAAAGGCTGAGATTGTTTCAATTGACTTTCAGGACCAAGACCAAGGAAGACCTTTCGTCTTTAATGAGATTTCCATTGGGAAGGCATCGTCCACCGTTTCACAACAGGAAACTTCTAGCGTAGGTCTATTTCTGATTCAACCGTCCAACGAGAATGCCTCATTTGCAGGAGTTTCTAAATTATACAATTCTTCATTTTTTCTAAATGATCATCGGAAATCGCTTTTTCGATATTTATTTCCCTTCCATACTTTCTGGTAAAGTTTCAATGATTTTTTTGTGAGTTTGAATTGAATTTCAAACACTTATTTATTCAAAAAATATTCACTTTTAAAACTATTGAACATGGAATTTAATGCAACCCTTGTAGGGGTAATTATACTTTTGGTAATATTCGTTCCTATTATAGCAATGCTATGGACCGCTACCGGCAAGGAGAAAAAAGCTAAAAAATCACTACTCCAAATCTCTAAAAACAAAAGTCTTGAACTGAAAGAGATTGAAGTTATTGGAAATGTGATAATCGGTTTAGATGAGAAATCTAAAAAGCTGGTTTATTCTTCTCTTAAAAATCTTAAGAACGACATTAAAATCATTGACATTAACGAGCTCAAAAACTGTCGTGTAAAAACCGTTCACGAAAATGGAAAATCCTTGGAATGGGTCGGTTTGGAGCTAACTGGGCCTAGGGACAAGTTCGAAATCATGTTTTACGATGATTCAGAGGAAGAAGGAAGTTCCAAAGATCCGCTGATGCTTTTACAGGATGCCAAGCGCTGGGAAAATCACTTAAGACCCTTGCTTAAAGCATCTTAGAATTTGATTTTAAAAACCGCCCTCGTGGCGGTTTTTTTATGTAATTTATACTGCCCGCTAAAATAAAGCGGATTTTTAATTTTTTTTTAGATGAAAACTGAAGAGATGATAGCAGTTGCATATATTGATACCCCGTTGGGAAACTTGGAAATAAAAGGAGATGAAAACGGATTGGCATCAGTATTATTTGTAGATAAAGACGACCAGGAAGTTTCCGAAATTATACCTGTGGAATTACAAGAAACCGTGAGGCAGATACGCGAATATTTTGAAGGAAAAAGAACGGAATTCATTTTAAAACTTGCTCCTCAAGGGACCGATTTCCAAAAAAGAGTATGGCATGAACTACTCAAAATTCCGTTTGGTAAAACTTTTAGTTATCAATATATTGCCAATCAACTAGGTGACCCAAAGGTGATTCGAGCGGCCGCCTCCGCAAATGGGAAAAATCCCATATCCATTATCATTCCCTGCCATAGGATTATTGGTAAGGATGGTTCCTTAACTGGTTATGCGGGGGGATTACATCGAAAAAAATGGTTGTTGGAGCACGAAAATCCTTCCTCACAGAAAACTTTGTTTTAGATGAAAAATATCAGGAATTTTCTCAAGTGGCTGTTGATTCTTCTATTTGTTTCAACCATCGCACTTTATGCTACGGGGTATGGTTATATTTTCAAAGGAATTTGGGTGGTTTACCTTCAAGGCCATACCACTGCGTATATTGATGATTTTGACCATTTCGAAAACGAACTAATTCCTGCAAGTAAAAACCCACAGGCTTGGCCCCTTCACAAGGCTTATAATATTGTGGAACCAACTAAAAAACTTACACAAATCCATGAGAATCTAGGAACCATAGCTTTTCTGATTATAAAAAATGATAGTATTTGGCACGAAAAATATTTTGATGGTTTTGGAGAAAATTCCCAGACCAATTCTTTCTCAATAGCAAAAAGTATAACCTCTGCCCTACTTGGAAAGGCAATTGACGATGGTTATATAGAAAGTTTAGAACAACCGGTTGGAGATTTCTATTCAGAATTTAAGGACTCAAATTTAACGGTAGGCGATCTTTCGTCAATGGCTTCTGGTTTGGATTGGGATGAGTCTTACACCAATCCATTTGGAATGACTGCTAGGGCGTATTACGGCCCCAATTTAGCCAAACAAATTTTAAAACTAAAAGTAGTTGATACGTCTGGTTCAAAATTTAAATACCAAAGTGGGGACACCGAACTTATGGCTATGGTAATTCAAAAAGCGGTAAAAAAGCCCTTAGCAGACTATCTTTATGGAAGTTTCTGGAATCCGCTCGGCGGAGAAAACCCGGCACTTTGGCAAGTAGATGATAAAGAAGACCGATTGGTAAAAGCCTATTGCTGCTTGGGAAGTAATGCACGGGATTTTGCTCGCTTTGGAAAACTCTATAAAGATTACGGAAAATGGAATGTCCAACAGGTATTGGATTCGGCATTTGTGGCCAAATCAATAAATCCTCGTTTTTCCGAAAGCCCGGAATATGGCTATGGCGTATGGTTAAGTGACTTTATGGAAAAGAAAATTTTTGTAATGCGTGGCATTTTGGGGCAGTATGTTATTGTGGTCCCGGAGGATGATTTGATTATTGTTCGTTTGGGGCATCGAGTTGGCGAACAAACGGAATTGCCTTTTAGTGCTGATTTTTATGATTATATTGAGGAGACGTATAAAATGCTCGAACAAACTCAATAAATTTTCTTAGCTTTAAACCTCCCCCAGCTAAAACAATAAAAGATGATTAAGCTTTTAAGTCTGGAGCACATCCTTTTTCTGGATATCGAAACCGTCCCCCAATTTCGAACTTTTGATGAATTGGACGATACCACCAAAACACTTTGGGAATTAAAAAGTCAATACCAACGCAAGGAAGACTTTACGCCCGAGGAATTTTATGATCGTGCGGGAATTTGGGCAGAGTTTGGAAAAATTGTTTGCATCTCTGTCGGTTATTTCGTGCTTAAGGGAGACACTCGCAATTTCCGAGTGACTAGTTTTCACGGAGATGAAATAAAAATTCTAAAGGATTTTAAAACCCTTTTGGAGACCCATTTCAATAGTCCCCGGCATTTACTTTGCGCCCATAATGGCAAGGAATTCGACTTTCCTTATATAGCGCGAAGAATGATAATAAACCGGGTTGATATTCCATTTAAACTTGACCTTTCAGGTAAAAAACCGTGGGAAGTTCCACATTTGGATACCATGGAACTCTGGAAATTTGGCGATTTCAAAACTTTCACTTCTCTAAAATTAATGGCACATGTACTGGGAATTCCTTCCCCAAAAGATGATATTGACGGCAGTCAAGTACGCGATGTTTTTTACGAGGAAAACGACATTGACAGAATCATTCATTATTGTGAAAAAGACACGGTGACAGTGGCTCAAGTCTTGTTGCGACTGCGAAATGAGGATATCTTAACCGAAGACGAAATTCTGACCGTCTAGGATAAAAATTTGGAAGTATTATTACAACGTGGAATTCTGTATAATTTTTAGTAGTTTTAGCGCTCATAATAAAATTACATTTCTATGACTATTCTGGGATACAATCCAAAATCATTAATTCTTTCATTTGCTATAATTGTCCCGCTTTTATTTTCTTGTAAAGAAAAAGAGAATGCTGCTACAGAATCTAGTACGGCGCCGACTGAGCTTAGCGTGGAACAAAAAAAACAAATGCTTAACCAAGTAGCACCTGCAACGTCAACTTCCAGTTCTGCTCAAGGGGTAACCTTGAATCCTCCGCACGGCCAACCGGGCCACCGTTGTGATATTGAGGTGGGGGCGCCCTTGAATGCAGCGGCAGGCAATTCAAACCCAATGCAGCAATCGCCTATAAAGGTGAACAACACCACTCCCATTAAAAGCACACCAATGCCTACATCCAGTTCCGGTACTGGGGGGATCAATCCTCCACACGGCCAACCAGGCCACCGTTGTGACGTGAAGGTAGGCGACCCTTTATAGGAAGCCAAGAACTTAAAAATAAAATGATTGTCCGCAAAACTACCTAACGTTCTAATATGACATAGGACGAAAGGACATAAGATGTATGACTGTGTCAGCTTTCACAAAAAGTATAGCTATTTCAATACTTTTTTGTCTTATATCCTACGCAGGCAGGTATGTTCTAAGTCTATTATAGGTTTTTTAACGGATAAGTATAAAAATAAATAGCCCTCTTTCAATGTAGAAAGAGGGCTATTTCATTTCAATTAAATCCTTATTCCTTTACAAAACGCTTCATCAGCTTATTTCCGTCCGTATTTACTTCGAATAGATATACTCCACTTTGCAAATAAGAGACGTCCAAGGTTTCAGCAAAAACTCCTTTCCCGACTACTTGTCCCATCACATTAAAAATGACATAATCCTTTCCAACTGCATCCTCAAGAGAAATGTTCAAAATGTGTTTGGTTGGATTGGGATATAGCAATAAGGCGGAACTGATGCCCTCGTCACCCATAATTCCTGGATTCATGGAATTGACGATCACAACGGTATAATCCTCTACCTCTCCATAAGAAAATGTCTCGCAGGAAGTTGGATAGGCATTATATTTCATAGCCACTCGCATTCTTGTGGGGCCGTTAAGAGCCGATGTAGGAACTACGAAACTTCCAGAAATTGGACCAGCCGTAGTTTTGGCACGGGAATATACCTGTTCGCCCGCATCCGCAAAATCGCCATCGTGGTTGTAATCTATCCAAACGCGATAAGCTTCGCTATACTTAGATCCGGTCCACTTAGGAGTAATTATAATTGTGTTATTACTACCTTTTACGAGGTTAGTTGAGAGACTTGTAAAATCTGCATAACCTCCATTAGCACCAGATAAGTTATTGATTGCACCTATTTGAACACGATCTATAAATTCATCCCGTGTACTATTACCGCGAGAGGTACAATAAGAAACTGAGTTTGATAATGTAGTGACATTTACAGTATTGCTAAACGCTGAAGTATTACCTGCAGCATCTCGTGCTCTTACTTTAAAGGAATACGTTGTTGCAGCTGTTAATCCTGTAATATTTGCAGAAGTCCCTGTAACAGTGCCCAGATTCGTGGTTCCTTGGAACACCTCATAGCCTGTTACACCTACGTTATCGGTAGAAGCACCCCATGAAAGTGTACAAGTAGTTTGCGTAATATTGGATGCAACCAAATTAGTTGGTGCAGTAGGAGCCTGTGTATCAGACCCAGCAGCACTTAGGTTTATGGTATAATCTTCTACTTCCCCGTAAGAAAAGGTTTCACAAGCAGTGGGAATTCCGTTGTATTTCATAGAAACTCTCATTCGAGTGGCACCGCCAATAGTTCCCACTGGAACAGTGAATGTACCACTATTGGGTGTATTTTTTGAGGCTGCTTTGGACCAAACCAATTCTCCGGGATCATCAAAGTCTTTATCCCCATTATAATCTATCCAAACGGCATATCCTTCGTTGTATGAAGTTCCTGTCCAAGTGGGCGTAACAGTAATGGTGTAACTAGTTCCTTCGTTTAGAGTAGTGGAAATGCTGGTAAAGTCGGAATATTTTTGAGCGCCGGAAACGTTATTGATTGTATTCAATTGCACTCTACTGATGTATTCGTCATTTACATTATTTCCTTGTGAAGCACAATAACTGCTGCTACCACCTCCACCATAGGGTGCACCAACGCCTACCGCATGCCAGGCATTGGTAGTGGCTATTTCCTCTGCACTTCCGGCACCATATAAATCTTTCGCAGCTTGTATGGCGCCATTTCGAGCATCGCTGTATTGTGAGTTTGCATTTAAATAGACGGTTAAATTTCTATAGGCAATTGCCGCGGCTTTGTCCATACCAATTCCAGTTACGGCATAACTATTACCTAAGTCGTTGGTACCGCTTTTACCGATACTCAACACATAAAACCAAAAGTTCTGAACCCCGGAATTTGTATGCACTCCGCCGGAATCACCTGAACCAGAATACCAGTTAGTGCCTAAATACGTATCGGGATCGCCAAATGCATTGGGATTGCTCATGGAGCGAAGCGCGCCACCACTTCCGCCAGCGCCAATGTCGTCACCCATTAACCAATCGTTAGCGCCAGAAGCAAATTTTTCAATGGATTCCCCAAAAATATCGGAGAAGGATTCATTTAAAGCCCCCGATTGGTAGCTGTACACCAAATTGGCAGAGTATTCGGTAACTCCGTGCGTTATTTCGTGACCACAAATATCCAAGGAAACCAAAGGCCCATAGTTAACCCCATCGCCATCGCCATAGGTCATACGTGAACCATCCCAAAAGGCGTTTACATAATTGGAGGAATAACTAACGTACGATTTAATGACAGCTCCTGAATTGTTATAAGAATTTCGTCCGTATCTCTGGTAAAAATATTTATAAGTCTGCTCAGCACCGAAATGTGCCTGCACCCCTTTTGGATGCGTAGTAAAGTTTGTGGAACTACTTGTTACATCAACGGCAGTGTTGTAATTGGTTCCATTTCTTAAATCGAAAGTCTGGATTCCTCCCCCATCGGCTGTTTGTCGCAATCGATAAGGACCTGCCGCGTTATCGGCTGTAAAGGAAACACTGCCATTATAAAGACTAGTTCCGGTAGCGGGGACGTTGGCGTGATGGATTCTTTTGTTTTCCATAATAAATTGACCCGTCTTGGCGTCGATATACACATCGGCTCGGTAAAGAGGAGACACGGCATAAATATCAAACTTGTAAGCTAGGCGGTTTGTTTCGGAAATATTTTCCATCGCTGGAAAAATAACCAGCTCTCCCGCAGGTTTTTGATAAGCAGCCAAAGATGCCTCCATTGGTGATTGCCACAAATATTTGGAAGCGCCCACATGAGCCATCGCACTATTTAAAGCTTGTGAGGCAGAAATAGCAGGGTTTACTTCAAAGTTTTCATCTATTGGAAAATACGCCGAGCTCACTGACTGGATACTTCCTGACTTACTATGAAGTGTAGCGGTGCCGAATTCTACTTTAACCCCTTTAAAATATTGTTGCATCTTTTGATGTAAATACCCCAAAGGATCTATCTCTTGCTTTGTTGAAGAAAATGTAGTTTGGGACGCAATACCAAAATAATCGGAGAAAAGTTGTTCGGAATTTTGAAGCGAATAAGCCGAAGCTTCATCAAGTACCAGTAAACTGGGGGGCGGGGTAACCTCTTTTCTGTCATCTTTTCCATTTTGCGCAGTGGTAGGTAAGGCAAAAATAAAAATGGAAAGGAAAAACAATAATAGGGACTTTGTAATGTTTTTCATAATTATTCAAATTAAGTTAATAGAAAGGTTTGATATTTTTAAAAAAGCATATAAAAGAACGTCTTTAATTTTGTTTTTCAAATATTATTAACTAATATTTTGAAAAATATATTACACG
>Ga0079223_10000059_pt1 | contig 35511 bp, 29 predicted proteins | sample Stecom2011_FD_75072 | JGI IMG/M metagenome (GOLD analysis project Ga0079223, IMG submission 75072) | Agricultural soil microbial communities from Utah to study Nitrogen management - Steer compost 2011 | ecosystem: Environmental > Terrestrial > Soil > Agricultural land | place: USA: Utah...
CCAATATCCTTACCGTAATAAATGCGTGCTGCTGCTTGTATGCCGTAGGCGCGATTACCAAAATAAATTTTATTGTTGTAAAGGGTGAGAATTTCGTCTTTACTTAGTTCACGTTCTATTTTAAGTGCAAGCAGTATCTCATTGAATTTGCGAGCAAATGTTTGTTTAAGTGTGAGAAAGAAGTTACGCGCCAGCTGCATAGTGATCGTGCTGCCGCCAGATTGAATCTCTCCAGTTTGCAGAATTTGTGAGGCGGCTCGCAAAAGTCCTCTGATAGAAACGCCGTTATGATCGTAGAATTGAGCGTCCTCGGCGGACAGCAGGGCTTGGATATAAGGAAGGGGTATTTGCTCATAGGTAATAGGATCACGGCGTTGTTCGCCAAATTCACCGATGAGCTTATTATCACTTGAATAAATTCGTAAGGGGGTCTGTAATTTGACCTCACGCAAGCTTTGCACATCGGGTAGTTTGGGATTTAAGTATAAATATAAACCGGCAAACGTGACGCTCGTCACACCCGCTGCAGCGAGTGATAACCAAAAGAAGAGCTTTAATAGAGAATAGTTTTTAAACATTTTTGCTAGAATAATTAATAGGTTAGCGTCAAAGGTTGGCACACTGGGATATTATACGGGGTTTTTGCCTGTTTACATATGCATGTTCTTGTTGCAGGCTTAACTTAAAGTGCTATAACATGAACAACGTCTAAGTTACGGATATAGATAGAAAAATGAGCATTTTCGGATTATTAGAAAAAAAAGTCGTGCCGGTGCTCGGACTGGACATCAGCTCCACCTCAGTCAAGCTGTTGGAGCTAAGTCGTAGCGGCAATCGCTACCGCGTCGAAACATACGCTGCGCGCGCTCTGCCGCCCAACGCTGTAGTTGAGAAAAATATCAACGACGAAGCGGCGGTTGCAGAGGTGATCCGAGCATTGGTGAAACAATCGAAAACCAAACTCAAGCACGCGGCGGTCGCGGTAGCGGGTTCGGCGGTAATCACCAAGGTGATCGAGATGCCCGCTGGCCTGGGTGACGACGAGCTGGAAAACCGTATCTATATTGAAGCTGATCAATACATTCCTTTCCCCATTGACGAAGTCTCCATTGATTTTGAAGTGCAAGGTGAGTCCCAGTCCGACCCCGACCAGGTGGAAGTACTGCTGGCAGCCTGCCGCACAGAAAATATTGATGCTCGTGTTTCCAGCCTAAATTTGGCGGGCCTGACAGAATATGTTGTGGATGTGGAAGCTTACGCCGTAGAGCGGGCTTTCGATTTAATTCTGGAGCAGCTGGAAGATCAGGAAAACCAGGTGTCGGCCATTATTGACGTCGGGGCCACCATGACGACACTGAGCGTGCTGGTGGATGGCAAGACCATTTACACACGCGAACAGTTGTTTGGCGGCCGACAACTGACAGAAGAGATTCAGCGCCGCTACGGTCTTTCCGCTGAGGAAGCTGGACTCGCTAAAAAACAAGGCGGCCTGCCTGACGACTATCAGGCCGAAGTACTGGAGCCGTTTATGGAGGCTGTAGTGCAACAGGTAACGCGCTCTTTGCAGTTCTTCTTTGCCGCCAGTGAATACAATGATGTGGACTACATTATTCTCGCCGGCGGTGTGGCCTCTATGGAAGGTCTGGCGGAACTGATCGAAGAAAAGCTGGGTACCCAAACCCTTGTAGCCAATCCTTTTGCCAATATGTCGGTAGCTTCTCGTGTCAATGCTGCCGCTCTGGCGAACGACGCTCCCTCCTTAATGGTGGCAACGGGACTTGCGATGAGGAGCTTTGACTGATGGCGAAAATTAATCTCCTCCCCTGGCGGGTCAAGGAACGCGAAGAGAAGAAAAAAGAATTTATTGGCGTGATGGCTGGTGTAGCCATAGTTGCGGCCGGTATTGCTTTTTTGTGGGTCTCTCACATGAATGGCAAAGTGGATTATCAAAACCAGCGCAATCAAATGTTGCAACAGGAAATTGCTGAGCTGGATAAAAAGGTAGCCGAGATTTCGGAGTTGCAGGAACGTCGCGAAGAGTTGTTGTCGCTGATGGAGTTGATCCGCAACCTTGAAGGTACCCGGTCGGTGATTGTGCATCACTTTGATGAACTGGTGCGCGCTATACCCGACGGTGTCTACCTCACTTCGGTGCAGCGGGAAAATGACATGATGAGTCTCTCCGGTTATGCCGAATCCAATAATCGTGTCTCCAGCTTTATGCGGAATCTGGATGCTTCTGAATGGTACGACGCTCCCAATTTGTCGTCGGTGGAAGCGGCACCTGAGGAAGGAGAGCAGGCCAACGCTTTCCAGATGCGGGTGAAAACCGTAGTGTCCAAGGCGCAGATTGAGCTGCAAAAAGAGCAGGAGGGGCAATAATGTCTTTGCAAGAGTCATTTGAGAAGCTCCGCGAGTTTGATTACCAGGACCCAAACAAATTAGGCGTCTGGCCGCTGCCAGCTAAAATTATCGCTTGTGTGGTTATTGCCCTGTTGATTTTGGGCGCCGCTTATTATTTCAAAATCCGCGATATCAATAGTTCTCTGGCCCGTGTGCAGATGGAAGAAAGGAATCTGCGCACTTCTTTCACGACCAAGGCCACCCAAGCGGCCAATCTGGAAGCTTATCGGGCCCAGATGGAAGAGATGCAAGCTTCGTTTGAGTCTCTGCTGGCACGCTTGCCGTCGGATACCGAAGTGCCGGGACTGTTAGAAGATATCGATGCTCGTAGTATCGAAAGTGGTTCGAGTATTCAGAATATCGAGCTCGGAAGTGAGGTGGACCAGGAGTATTATGTGGAGTTGCCTATCAAGATTAATTTGTTGGGCGGTTATCACGACTTTGGCAACTTTGTCAGCGGTATTGCCGGTATGCCTCGGATTGTCACCCTGCACAATTTCAATATTGCCCGGCACCAGGGAAGCGGTGATTTGACCATGGAAATTATGGCGCGAACCTACCATTATCGTCAGCCGGGGGATAGTGGAGATAATATGGGGGGTGGAAATGAATAAGATTTTCGCTCTGAGCTCATTGCTGGCCGCCGCTGTCTTGGTGTCTGGCTGTGGCAATAATGGTGACTTCGCTGATTTGCGGGATTATATCGAAGAAACCAAACGTAGGCCTGGCCGTCATATCGAACCGCTGCCAGTGTTTCGGCCGTTACCGCCTTTTTCTTATACCGCTATGACTTACCGCAGTCCCTTTGAGAGGCCTGTGCGTGAATTGGCCAGTATCCAGGGTGGGCGAAGCGTTGAGCCCGACTTGACACGGCCAAAAGAATTTCTGGAAAACTTCAGTATTGCCAATATGCGCATGGTGGGTACCGTAGTTGATGAAGGTAAACTCTGGGCGTTAATTGATACAGGGCAGGGAAGTGTAGAGTCTGTCTCTGTGGGCAATTATATGGGACGCAATCACGGAAAAATTGTGACGGCTAATCCTAACCAGATTGAGATCATGGAAATCATATCGGATGGCGGTGACGGCTGGGTCGAGCGTCCGCGAATCATTAAATTAGATGAAAAGGGATAAGCAGTCATGCGGGCTTTATTCTGTATGGGGTGGAAGATGAGAACGATAATAACCTTGCTATTAACCTGCCTGGTTTCTCCAGTGTGGGCAGCCACGCTGAGCGATATACGATTCGCTGAACTTCCCAACCAGCGCTTTGAAGTGCGAATGTCTTTCGATGAGGCACCGCCCGAACCTCAGGGTTATACCATTGAGTCGCCAGCGCGTATTGTGCTGGACTTCCCAGGGGTGGCGAGTGAATTAAAAGAACGTCGGTTCCCGCTGGCATTTGATAATGGTGAAAGCGCCTTGGTACTTACCTCGGAGGATCGTACACGTCTTATTCTCAATCTAAGTCAATTATCCCAGTACTCTTCGCGCATCGATGGCAATGCCTATGTTATTGAAGTCGGTGCTAAAGGAGCGCAAGCTTTGGCGGTGGCGCCCAGAACTTCAGTGACGGATGCTGTTGTTCGAGAAGCGCAAGCGCCGGTGGTTGACAGTGGCGAGACACATATCCAGGCGATTGACTTTCGTCGAGGCGATAGAGGTGAAGGCCGCATTATTATTGACTTATCGGATGAGCGCGTCAGTGCCAACATGATGGATACTGCCGATGGTTTGCGCGTAACATTTAACAATGTTTTTCTGCCGAATGAATTGCGTCGGCGACTGGATGTATTGGATTTTGCTACGCCTGTTTCCATGATTGCAGCAACCCGTCGCGATGGTGCAACGGTACTCAATATCACCGCTTCCGGTAATTATGACTATATGGCTTATCAGGCTGATAAGCGCTATGTGGTAAGTGTGAAGCCGTTGACCGAAGCCGAACAGGCCGAACAAGAGCGTCTGTTTGAATTTACCGGCAAGCGCCTGTCATTTAATTTTCAGGACATTGAAGTGCGAGCAGTACTACAGATTATTGCCGACTTCACCGACCTTAACCTCGTCGCGTCTGATACGGTACAGGGCCGCATAACCTTGCGACTGGATAATGTGCCTTGGGACCAAGCCCTGGATATGGTGCTGAAAACCAAAAGCCTGGACAAACGTCAGGTGGGCAATGTGTTGATGGTGGCTCCTGCGGCTGAAATCGCGGAACGCGAGCGACAGGAGTTGTCTACTCGTCGGCAGTTGGAGGAGTTGGCTCCTCTGCGCACAGAGTACATCCGCGTGCGCTATGCCAGTGCCCAGGATATTTTCACCCTGTTTAGTGGCGAAGGGCGCTCCGGTCGCGATGGACCCTCCAATCAAACTACAGGCACCGTGTTGTCCGAGCGCGGCCATGCTATCGTCGATGAACGCACCAACTCTATCATTGTCACCGATACGGCCGATCGTATTGAAGCCTTTAAACGCTTGGTCAATGAAATTGACATTCCCATTCGTCAGGTGCTGATTGAGGCGCGCTTGGTAATTGCCAATAAAGACTTCCGTCGCGAAATGGGGGTGCGCTGGGGTGGCGTGGGTGCGAGCCTGGGTTCAGATGCCTTGTTGGAAATAGGCGGTTCTACTGCTGCCCTGGACTCTTTCCCCGGCAGTCCTGCGGACTTTATTTACGGTGGTAGCAGCATCGACCTGAATGAAAACATGATGGTGGATATGGGTATTCAAAACCCCGTAGGCAGTCTGGCCCTGGGGTTATTAACGGATAACGCCTTCTTGGATTTAGAACTTTCAGCGCTGGAATACAGTGGCCATGCGGAAATTGTTTCCCAGCCCAAGGTGATTACCGGCGATAAGCAGCGGGCAACAATTTCTACCGGTAGTGAAATTCCTTATCAGGAGGCCTCTGCCAGTGGTGCCACAGCCGCTTCGTTTAAAGAAGTAGTGTTGGAGCTGGATGTGACTCCGCAAATTACCCCAGACAACAACATTATTATGGATCTGGCGATCAAGAAGGATTTGCTGGCCGAATTTAACCAACAGTTTGGTGTGCCCATTATTGACATCACTCGCTTAAACACCAAAGTGTTGGTGGGCGATGGACAGACCGTTGTCCTAGGCGGCATCTTTGAGATGGAACAGCTCTCAGGTACTGATAAGGTACCTTTCCTGGGAGACATTCCTTTCTTGGGGCGGATGTTCCGTCGCGATATTATCAACTCGAAAAAGACTGAGCTGTTGATCTTTATTACTCCTCGGATCATGGCGGAAGAGTTTACCCTGTAAGCTATGTCCGACCATATCTTTCTGATCGGCCCCATGGGGGTCGGCAAATCCACCATCGGCCGCCTTTTGGCGGCCGATGTGGCCTTGCCCTTCTACGATAGCGACCGTGTTATTGAAAAGCGCACCGGAGCGGATATTCCCTGGATTTTTGATATGGAAGGCGAAGAGGGATTTCGATTGCGCGAAAGTGCTGTGCTCGCTGATCTGGTTGCCGGCCCCGATGCAGTGATTGCCACGGGCGGGGGTATTGTTGTACGTGAGGAAAACCGGCGGCTGATGCGCGCCAGGGGCAAGGTGTTTTATCTTGCCGCCTCTATCGATCAGCTGGTGGAGCGTACGGCCAAAGACAAAAAGCGTCCGCTGCTGCAGGTGGATAATCCACGAAACAAAATCGTGCAGCTAATGCAGGAGCGCGACCAGCTCTACCGCGAGTTGGCGGACGTGATTCTCGATACTGATAAATTGTCAGCCAAAACGGCAGCGGCTGAAATCGCCACATACCTCTAATCTTTTCAGCTATTTCTAAACTCTCTACCTATTTCTAAGCTCCCCCTTTGTCTCTCGATTCAAGTAAAATGGGTAAATCCTATTTTATTTGATATGCGAGAAGGCTTCATGGAAACGTTAACGGTGGCGCTAGACGAGCGTAGTTACCCTATTTATATCGGTGAAGACCTGCTGGGACAGCTCAGCCTGTTTCAGCCTCACATCACCGGTAAGCAGGTCTGCATTGTCACTAATACGACTTTGGAGTCGTTGTATTTACAAACCTTACAACAGACCTTGAGCGACTATGACGTCACCAGTGTCGTTTTGCCCGACGGCGAGGCGTTTAAGAGCCTGGAAGTCTTGACCCGGATTTTTGATGAGTTGCTAGAAGCCCGTCACAATCGCAACACTACAGTAATCGCGCTGGGTGGAGGGGTTGTTGGGGATATGGCCGGCTTCGCTGCCGCCTGCTACCAGCGTGGCGTCAATTTTATTCAAGTACCCACCACCTTGCTGTCGATGGTGGACTCCTCCGTGGGTGGGAAAACCGGAGTTAACCATCCGTTGGGAAAGAACATGATTGGTGCGTTTTATCAGCCTCAGGCAGTGATTGCTGATGTCAGCGTCCTGCGGACGTTACCGGCGCGAGAGTTATCGGCCGGTGTGGCAGAGGTGATTAAATATGGCTTGATCAGCGATGCCGATTTTTTCAGTTGGCTGGAGTCTCACTTGTCAGAATTATTGGCCATGGATACCGACGCCCTCATTTGTGCGGTGCGGCGCTCCTGTGAAAATAAGGCGAGGGTAGTAGCCGCTGATGAGCGTGAAGGTGGCATCCGGGCTATTTTAAATCTGGGCCATACCTTTGGGCACGCCATAGAGACAGCTCAGGGCTATGGTAACTGGTTGCATGGCGAAGCCGTGGCCGCGGGTATGATGATGGCACTCGATTTGTCCGCTCGCATGCAGCTTATTGATCAGAGCGTGGTGGAGCGGACCGCGGTATTGCTGGCGCAAGCCCGTTTGCCTATACAGGCTCCTGCTGATATGACAGAGGAAACCTTTATGCACTTGATGGGAGTGGATAAAAAGGTACTCGATGGCAAGTTGCGGCTGGTTTTGCTGCGCTCTCTAGGCGAAGCCTTTGTCACTTCAGACCTTGCACCCCCATTGTTGCAGGAAACTTTGCAACACTGCCGTTAATCATCCGATCGGAGGCGCTGTGATAGACGATTACCGCGAGCATTTGGGATTGACCGAAGATCCTTTTTCTGACGAGGTATTTTATCCCGCAGCCTCGCACCTGCAGGTGATGGAGACGGTGATACATGATGTGCAGTTTGCCGCCCAAGCGGTTGTCCTGACAGGCTCAAACGGGGCGGGGAAAAGCACTTTACTGACCGAAATTCAGCGGCGTCTGCCACAGGAAGTCTACCGTTTGGTGGGCGACGACTTCAGCAGTACGACACAGTTGCTGGAGGCACTGGCCGAAGAGCTACTACTGCCCCTCAATGTCCAGATGACCCAAAGTGCCCTGGAGACGCTGATCGCCAATCTTGCGATAGAGCAAGATCCCAGTGCCGCGCCGGTGATACTGGTGGATGCTGCTGAGCAGTTGCCTCCAGGGGCTATGCTGTCTTTGCTGAAACTTGCTGAGCCGGTGAAAAGCCGGCGCGCTCTGCGTTTGGTAATGGTGTGTCCGCCTGGACTGGCTATCCAGATGCCCGTTCAATTGCATCGGATGCCTAACCTCTCCTTGGTCGAAGCCTGCGCTTTGCTCAATTACCGCCTGGAGGCGGCAGGCTATAGCGGCGCGGCCTTGTTTGAACCGGCAAAGGTAAAGCCCTGGTGGCAACAGGCAGATGGAAATATTGCTGACTTGCAGGCTCAGGCACAACAGTGGTTATTGACTGAGGCGCCGCAGCAGACGGCGCCAGTTACAGAAAACAAGAAAGCTCGTCCGGCTAAGGTCGACCAATCTCCTTTGCCATTAGTGCATATGATCAGTGCTGCAGCCCTGTTGGGTACACTGGCGCTTTTCTATCTTTATCGTAGTGATGGCTCGGCAGAGCAGCAGTCTGCAGGGGCAACGCAGCGCGTGGAAATTCCCCGGTCACAACCAGTTGCTGAGCCCGCAGCGGTTGTGCCCAAGGCGCCCGAATTGCCTATCAACGTGCCTGCGCCAGAGGTAAGGCCTCAAGTTGCGGTGACGACAGGCTCAGAGGAGAAGTCGAGTATTGCTCAGGTTGACTCAGGAGCTTCGTCCAGTGCGAAAGCGCTTGAAAGCAGCGCCTCTGTTGCATCAGCAGACAGTGATGTGGGACTGGTAGAAGAACAGTCGGCCTCTTCGGATTCTGAATTGCGTCCGCCAGCCAGCCGCTTTAATGAGGATGAGCAGCGCCTGCTTTCCTGGCCGGGAGAAGAGTATACCTTACAGGTACTGGCGGTGAGCCGCCGTCAATCGGCCGAAACCTATCGCGCGCAATACTCGGACTTGCCCTTGCTGATTGTTGAAACCCAGCGCCGAGGCAGCCCCTGGTTTGTGGTAGTGACGGGACGCTATGCAACGTCTGACAAAGCACGTCAGCACAGCTTTCAGCTGCCCGCCGCCATGCGTGATGCGGGGCCTTGGCCGCGGCTAGTCGGTGAGATACAGCGAGAAATGGAAGCTCTTGCCGATCGCCCTTAAATAATAAGGCATCCTTGGCAGAAATATAAAAACCCGGCTAAGCCGGGTTTTTTATATTTCTAACCTTAAGATCGATCCTCCGTGGAGGTCGCCACCCGCTGGTTACCTGATAGTAGTGGGGAAACTATAGGTAACTGTACCTCCATCTTCACCGGGCTGAGGTATGGTGATATTCAGATAAACAGTGCCCGCAGGAATCTCATTATCACTGGCTTTAATAAACACAGAGGCTACGCCTGGTTCCTGTGAGGAAGCCAAAACTTCCGGGGTTGCGTTGCCAGTGGATATCCCACTGGTACTGCCGGTTTCCACTTCTAGCTCGGTACCGGCTGGGAGGCCATTGCCGTTGCAATCGGCCAGCAGTACATTGTAAGTAACGGCACTGCCGGGAGTCATACTCACAGAAACTGGCTGGCCTGGTAGACGACCATTAATCATAAGCGGTTCATCGCAGGACATGACCAGCGTCAGGTCGGCACGCACCAATACGCTGTCCTGGCTGCACAGTCCTGCTTGGGCGTCTTGCGCACGGCAGAGGACGCCATTGTATATACCGTCTCCGCGGGTATAGCTGGCATCGACTTGATTATCGATGGTGGCAATCTCTTCGTTGCTGTCATAACGACCATTAAAGTTGCGGTCCACATAGGGGTCGCCCAGATCATCACAGCCAAAGGCTGTCGAGTTGCCCCCTGCCATTTGATGAGAAGCCGAGCCAGAGACGGGCTGATTGCGGCGGCAGTTGATTGTTCGGGCTGCCGTGTCGCCTTCGGGGCTATCGGCGGTATAGAACACATCGACACCTGGGTCGTAGAGGCCATTGCCATTGGTATCAATAAAAGATTCGTTACCCAAGGTAGTGGCGACAATTTTCAAACGGCCATCGCGGCATTCTGAGTGACCATCAGAGCATCCAATACTCAAGGTGCTTTCATCGACAATAAGAGCCACGTCAGACATGGGTCGGGGATTCTGACTTTTCCAGGTGACACTGCAGCGTCCGCTACTGATGCTGGGGTTGTTCTCGGAAGCCTCTACCAAACAGGCAGATTCAATAGCCCCACCATTAGTGGTGAAGTAAATAGGCGTACCAATCGGTGCCGGGTTGTTAAAGGCATCGGCGGTGTTGACGGTAATCTGCGCTTCAACGCCATCAAAGTTCCAGCCGTTGGGAGCGAGATCTGTGGAGGCGACACTGAAGCTGTTTTGATCCGGTAGGCCGGTGGACACCACAACTCGCGCTGATTGAGTAGAGATGCCGCCCTCAGTGGTGGCAGTAATACGCACGCTGGTAGGCACGCTGCCCGCCTGCAGGGTGGTGGAAACGTAACCGTCAGTACCCGAAACGTCTGAACTGTTCACCAGCTGCAATCCCCCAGCGGTGGTGTTCAAGCTGAAATTCACCTGTACATCTTTGACCGGAGCGCCGGTGCTGCCTCTTACACGAAAGCTGACGGTGGTGGTTTCTTCTCCGCCAGTACCTTTCAAGCTAATGTAATTCGGCTCGGCATCGATAAACGTCAGACTGGTAACCGTATCAGCAGCAATATCCAGGGTGGCTTGGGCACTGATAACACCGCCGCCATAAGTGGCGCTGGCGCGGACTGTATCGCTACCAATGCAGCCGTTGGCTACATAGCGAACAGTGGCCTGGCCGTTGGTGGTCTGAATGGCGTTGCTGGAGTCTTCACCATCCGAGCTGCCCGCTTGGGGTTCTATCAGGGCTTGACCAGCGGCAATACAGGGCGAGTTAAAAGCAACGCCTACGCTGTCGGTGACAAGTTCGCCGTTATTGACGACGTTGACGCTGAGCAGAGTGCTGCCACCTGCTGAGAGCATATTGTCGCCGATGCCAACATCAATTTCATTGACGCGAAAATTTGCCCCTGCCCCCGCTCCCATCTGAGCGTTGCTCTGGTTGCTGTTTCCGGGTGGGCTGGTAACGTTTTTAAGTGCGTTGCCTTCACTGCCACCGCAAGCGCTAAGCAGGGCCCCAAGAGCGAGGATCGAGGTGAGTTGGGTCAGATGCCTGAACATTTTTTTCCGCATGATTATTGTCCTGATTGCCGGCTTTTTTCGTTTTGTAAAGGTTCGCCTTGCGTGCGCGCGTGGGCCTGACAAAAGGCCGTGTGCGGGTACAAATAGGTCGGACCATTCCCCGTCAGCATAAATTAGCCTATATTTGGGGCTGGATAAAGGCTTTGGCGCCTGAAATTGGGTATTAGTTACAATTTTTAGTAAAATTCTTTTGTTATCAGTCTTTTGTTAGCCATATTGAGTGTAGATTCTTAACTCACCGTTGGTCAAACTGTCAACGATTTATTCTCTTCTTGGGTTATCTACACTGACTCACCAAGCCTGTTTTGAGCGCAGTGTTAAAGAAAAATTGAGGCATTACCCATTAATTTTTTTCTTGCCTCATGACTGCTGAGCATATAATATTTTCCGCCCTTTTTGCCAAAGCCCCTTCTCAGGGGCTTTTTTGTCCGCGTCTTTCGGCTGGGGGGTATACCGGACCCGAAGGACGCATCCCGTAGACCAGCAAGAGAAACAGCTTATGAGCACAGGCCTCTATAGGTTGAACGAGTTCAAGGATAACTGTGGTTTTGGTTTAATTGCCCACTTACAAGGTGAGGCCAGTCACGGTGTACTTGAAAAGGCCATTGAATCTCTGACTTGTATGACCCATCGAGGAGGCATTGCGGCCGATGGCAAGACCGGTGATGGCTGTGGCTTGCTGCTGCAGAAGCCGGATGCGTTTTTACGCGCGGTGGCCAAAGAGGACTGCAATATCGAGTTGGGTGCCTGCTACGGCGTGGGCGCCATTATGCTCAGTCGCGATCAGGAGCGGGCCGATAAGGCCCGCGAAGTACTGGCGGCGAGCTTGAGCGATCAGGGGCTGTGCGCGGCGGGTTGGCGCAAAATGCCCGTCAATACCGATTGTCTGGGGCCTATTGCTCTGGAGTCCTTGCCTGAGTTTAACCATGTGTTTGTGACCACGCCTCACGGTTTGAGTGATGCACAGATCAATGCGCGTTTGTTTATGGCGCGCCGCCACGCTGAATTAACCCTGGCGGGCGATCCGGCTTTTTATGTGGCCAGCCTTAATGCGGCGGTGCTTTCATACAAAGGCTTAATGATGCCAGTGGATCTGCCGCGATTTTTTACCGACTTGGCCGATTCTCGAATGCAGACCGCTATTTGTGTTTTTCATCAACGTTTCTCCACTAATACAATGCCCCAATGGCCTCTGGCCCAGCCGTTTCGAATGTTGGCTCACAACGGCGAAATCAACACTGTCATCGGCAACCGCAACTGGTCAGCAGCACGCACCCCCAAGTTCACCACTCCTTTACTCCCTGATCTACAAGACGTCACTCCGCTGGTTAACCGCACCGGCTCCGACTCTTCCAGCCTCGATAATATGTTAGAAATCCTATTGCTCGGTGGCATGGAGCTGCACCGTGCAGTGCGCATGTTGATACCGCCGGCCTGGCAAAACGTTCAGCATATGGATGCCGACTTGCGGGCTTTTTATGAATACAACTCCATGCATGTGGAGCCCTGGGATGGCCCGGCAGGGCTGGTGGTGACTGACGGTCGTTATGCGGTCTGTACATTGGACCGCAATGGTTTGCGCCCATCGCGCTGGGTGATTACACGAGATAATTTGCTCACCGTCGCCTCGGAAGTGGGAGTCCATAGTTATCGCCCTGAGGATGTGGTGGCCAAAGGTCGTCTCGGACCGGGGCAGATTTTATCGGTCGATACCGCTACCGGGCACTTGTATCACACGGAAGATATAGACGCGCAGCTTAAGCAAAGCCAACCTTACAAGCGCTGGCTCAAAGACAATGCCTTGCGTCTGGAAGACACATGGGAGCCTGATCTTCTGGAGGCTGATCTTGGTGAGGCGGAAAACAAAGCTCACATGAAACTCTACCAGGTGACCTTTGAAGAGCGCGATCAGATTTTGCGCCCGCTCGCCGAAGGCGGCCAGGAAGCGGTAGGTTCCATGGGTGATGACACGCCGATGGCGGTGCTATCCAGTAAGCAGCGCTCGCTCTATGACTACTTCCGCCAGCAGTTTGCCCAAGTGACCAATCCACCGATTGACCCCTTGCGTGAAGCTATAGTGATGTCTCTGGAGACCTGCCTCGGCCGCGAGTTATCGGTATATGAGGAAACTGAGGCACATGCGTGTCGCGTTATTCTCCGCTCGCCCATTTTGTCACCGGCCAGGTTTCGGGCGCTGATGCAACTGAATCTGCCCCACTATCAATTGCAGCGGTTTGACTTGGCGTATAGCCCCCAACAACGCAATTTGCATCAGGCGCTGTTACAGCTTTGCGATTCTGTGGTTGAAGCGGTGCGGGCAGGTATTGTGTTGGTGGTGCTCAGTGACCGAGCACTGGTGCGGGGGCGGCTGCCAATTCACGCGCTGCTAGCCACGGGTGCAGTGCATCATCGGCTCATTCGCGAGGGGCTGCGCTGCGATGCCAATATTATTGTGGAAACGGCCAGCGCTCGCGACTCACATCAATTAGCCGTGTTGCTTGGTTATGGCGCCACAGCCGTTTACCCCTACTTTGGTTATGCTGTGTTGAATGATTTATCAGCCAAAGGCGAGTTGTTAACGGATATCCATCAGGCCTACAAAAACTATGGCAAAGGGCTGGATAAAGGGCTGCTGAAAATTCTCTCCAAAATGGGCATCTCCACCATTACTTCCTATCGCGGCGCCCAGTTATTTGAAGCGATAGGCCTGGCGCAGGAGGTGATAGAAACCTGTTTTGTAGAAACTCCTTCGCGCATTCAGGGGGCGGGCTTTGCCGAGCTGGAAGCGGATCAGCAAGCGCTGGCGGCTAGCGCTTGGCAAGAGCGCAAACCTTTGGTGCAAGGTGGTTTGCTGAAATATGTGCATGGGCAAGAGTACCACGCGTTTAATCCCGATGTGGTTCAAGCGCTGCAAGTGGCGGTGCAAAGCGGTGACTACCATCACTGGCGTACTTATGCCGAGCGAGTGAATCAGCGACCCATTGCCACTTTGCGCGATATGTTGGCGATTAACTTCTCTGCAGCGACTCCTATACCAATAGAAGATGTGGAGCCGGTAACCAGTATCGTGCAGAGCTTTGATTCGGCGGGTATGTCTCTTGGGGCTCTTTCGCCAGAAGCTCATGAAGCCTTGGCGGAGGCCATGAACAGCTTGGGAGGGCGCTCCAATAGTGGTGAAGGCGGGGAAGACCCTGCACGTTATGGCACTGCCAAGGTCTCCAAAATCAAACAGGTGGCTTCCGGCCGCTTTGGTGTGACACCAGCCTATCTTGTCAATGCCGAGGTGTTGCAAATCAAGATTGCGCAGGGTGCCAAGCCCGGTGAGGGCGGGCAGTTGCCGGGCAGCAAGGTGAATGCGTTGATCGCGCGCTTGCGTTACTCGGTGCCGGGAGTGACTTTGATTTCACCGCCGCCACATCACGATATTTACTCCATTGAGGATCTGGCGCAACTGATCTTTGATCTCAAGCAGGTCAATCCTGAGGCTCTGGTATCGGTAAAGCTGGTATCGCGTCCCGGTGTGGGAACCATCGCCGCTGGGGTGGCCAAGGCCTATGCTGATTTGATCACTATATCCGGTTATGACGGCGGTACCGCTGCCAGCCCCCTTACCTCCATTCATCATGCCGGATCGCCCTGGGAGCTGGGTCTGAGCGAGGCCCACCAGACGCTCCGCGCCAATGACTTGCGCGACAAAGTGCGGCTGCAGGCCGATGGCGGTTTAAAAACCGGGCTCGACGTTATCAAGGCAGCCATATTGGGCGCCGAGAGTTTTGGCTTTGGCACTGCGCCCATGGTCGCCCTGGGCTGCAAATATCTGCGTATCTGCCACCTCAACAATTGTGCCACCGGGGTAGCCACTCAAAATGACAAGCTGCGCCGGGATCACTATATCGGCACGGTGGAAATGGTCCGGCACTTTTTCCTCTTTGTGGCTCAAGAAACCCGCGAGTGGATGGCCCGCTTGGGGGTGCGTAATTTGGTAGAACTGGTGGGGCGCGTAGACCTGCTGCAGCAAATAGAAGGCACTACGGCCAAGCACCGGCAACTGGATTTAAGTGCAATTGTCCATACGGATGATTACTTGGCCAGCAAACCCCAAGTGTGTGCGGTGCCGCGCAATGTGCCTTTTGATAAAGGTGCGTTGGCCGAGATGATGGTGGACAAACTCTTGCCGGCTATCGAGTCGCGCGCGGGGGGCGAGTTCAGCTTTCGAATTACTAACTGTGATCGCTCCATCGGTGCCCGTATCAGCGGTGAAATCGCCAGGCGCTACGGCAATAACGGTATGAGTAATGTGCCTATTCGTGTGAAATTGACTGGTGTGGCCGGTGAGAGTTTTGGCGTGTGGAATGCCGGTGGGCTGGAAATGTATCTGGAGGGCGATGCCAACGATTATGTGGGTAAAGGCATGGCCGGTGGCAAGCTGGTACTGCGGCCGCCGCAGGGTTCACGCTTTGCCTCGCAGGACACCAGCATCATGGGCAACACCTGCCTTTACGGTGCCACCGGCGGCAAACTTTTCGCCGCGGGTACCGCCGGAGAACGCTGCGCGGTGCGCAACTCCGGCGCGCATGTGGTGGTGGAGGGAGCGGGTGATCACTGCTGCGAGTATATGACCGGCGGGGTGGTCACTGTTTTGGGAGCCGCAGGGGTTAATTTTGCGGCGGGCATGACTGGCGGATTCGCCTATGTGCTGGATAGGGATAACACCTTTGTCAATCGCTACAACGCGGAGCTGGTGGATATCTGCCGAATTGATACCGAGGCGCTGACGGCGCAGCGTCACCATCTGCGTGGCATTGTGGAAGAGTTTACACGCGAGACCCAGAGCGTCTGGGGAGCTGAGCTGCGCGATAACTTTGATGGCTATGTCGGTCAGTTCTGGTTGGTCAAACCCAAGGCAACCTCCTTGGCCAGCTTATTGAATAGCGTGAAAGATGGTGGCGAAAAAATCTGGATTGGCAACTAGAGGCGTAGATTATGGCCCAGCGTTTAGATAACCACTTTCAATTTATTGAGGTGGACAGAAAAGATCCGGCAAAAAAAGAATTGCAGACACGCAGGCACCAGTTTGTGGAAATTTACCAGCCATACAATGCCGCAGAGGTGGCTAGCCAGTCGCACCGCTGTCTGGAATGTGGCAACCCCTACTGCGAATGGAAGTGCCCAGTACACAATTTTATTCCCAACTGGTTAAAGCTTATCGCCGAAGGCAATATTTTCGAGGCCGCTGAGCTCAGTCATCAAACCAATACCCTGCCGGAAGTCTGTGGTCGTGTATGTCCGCAAGATCGTTTGTGCGAGGGCGCCTGCACCCTTAATGATGGCTTTGGTGCGGTCACTATTGGCAGTGCAGAAAAATATATCACCGATACGGCTCTGGCGATGGGCTGGCGTCCAGATATGTCTCGGGTAGTATGGACCGACAAGCGCGTGGCCGTTATTGGCGCAGGTCCCGCTGGGCTGGGTTGTGCGGATGTGCTCGTCAGGGCAGGGGTCAGGCCGGTGGTATTTGATAAGCACCCGGAAATAGGCGGGCTGCTCACCTTTGGCATTCCTGAGTTCAAGCTGGAAAAGTCGGTACTAAGCCGACGTCGGGAAGTGTTTACCGACATGGGCATAGAATTTCGCCTCAATACCGAGATCGGCAGGGATATCAATATGCAAGCCCTGCTGGATGAGTTTGATGCTGTCTTTATGGGTATGGGCACTTATACCTCTATGAAAGGCGGCTTTGCCGGCGAAGACTTGCCAGGGGTGTACGATGCCCTGCCTTTTTTGGTGGCCAATATTAAACATAACCTAGGCTTTGAGCAGGCGCCCGAGGCGTTTGTGAGCGTGAAAGGCAAGCGTGTGGTGGTGCTCGGGGGCGGTGATACGGCTATGGATTGCAATCGCACGGCTATTCGCCAGGGCGCCGAGAGTGTTATTTGTGCCTATAGGCGCGACGCAGAGAACATGCCTGGCTCGCGTCGCGAAGTGGCTAATGCACGCGAGGAGGGCGTGGAGTTCCTGTTTAACCGCCAGCCGGTGGCCATAGTCGGAGAAAACCGGGTGGAAGGAGTCCGGTTGATGACTACCCGATTGGGTGAGCCGGATGAAAATGGTCGTCGGCGCCCCGAGCCAATTCCCGGCAGCGAAGAGGTGTTGCCGGCGGATATAATACTGATTGCCTTTGGTTTTCAGCCCAGTCCGCCCGACTGGTTGGCAGAACATCAGGTGGCAGTGAATGATTGGGGTGGTATCCTAGCGCCCGAAGAGCAGACTTATAAATTCCAGACGACAAACCCCAAGGTCTTTGCCGGGGGGGATATGGTACGTGGCTCGGACTTGGTGGTCACTGCTATTTGGGAGGGCCGCCAGGCAGCCGAGGGCATACTCGACTATCTGGAGGTGTAAAATCTCCCGGGTCGCTGCTCGACGTCTGATTATTGATTATGCGGGTTTTTAGATGAGCAATCTTAAGAATGATACATTTTTGCGCGCGCTGCAAAAGCAGCCGGTAGAGCACACACCAGTATGGATGATGCGCCAGGCGGGTCGCTATCTGCCCGAATATCGCGCCACGCGAACCCAGGCCGGCGACTTTATGGCTCTGTGCAGCAATCCCGAGCTGGCCTGTGAGGTGACTTTGCAGCCGCTGGAACGCTACCCGCTGGATGCAGCAATTTTATTTTCCGATATTCTCACCATTCCCGATGCCATGGGGCTGGGCCTTTATTTCGAGACGGGCGAAGGCCCGCGGTTTAAGACCCCAGTGCGTACGGCGACTGCGATCGAAGCTCTGGAAGTGGTCAATCCGCAGCAGGATCTTCCCTATGTGCTCGATGCGGTGCGCTTGATTCGCCGCGAACTCAATGGCCGGGTGCCGCTGATAGGTTTCGCAGGCAGCCCTTGGACGCTGGCTACCTATATGGTCGAGGGCGGCTCCAGCCGGGATTTTCGTCTCTGCAAGGAGATGATCTACAGTCAGCCGGAGTTGATGCACCGCCTGCTCACGGTGCTGGCTGACTCAACCATCCTTTATCTCAACGCCCAGATTGAAGCAGGCGCCCAGGCGGTGCAGATTTTTGATTCCTGGGGCGGCGCCTTATCCCATGCCGCTTATCGTGAGTTCTCCCTCGCCTATCTGGAAAAAATAGTGGCCGGATTGATTCGAGAGCATGATGGGCGCAAAGTGCCGGTGATTCTTTTCACCAAAGGCGGCGGCCTGTGGCTGGAGGCAATGGCCGAGACAGGAGCCGATGCTCTGGGGCTGGATTGGACCTGTGATATAGGTGCAGCGCGAGCGCGAGTCGGACATAAAGTGGCGCTGCAGGGCAATATGGATCCGGCGACGCTCTACGGCAGCCCGGCACGTATTCGCCAAGAAGTGCAGCAGATTCTCAACTCTTATGGTCTCGGCAGCGGACATATCTTCAATCTGGGGCATGGCATAACCCCTCACGTGGACCCTGCCCATGCGGGAGCCTTTATCGAGGCGGTGCATGAGCTGTCTGCGCCCATGCACGCGTCATCTGGTGCCAATGGCGGGAATTGATTAAACTACAGCCAAATTGACGCGCAGCTGTCGCGATGCCAGCAGTGAGTATCACGAGGGAAGAACGTTGGGGATCAAGCAAGTCAAAGTGGGAGTGAACGAGCTGACTGTGGGCATGTTTGTCTCCGGCCTGGACCGTCCATGGACGCAGACGCCCTTTCCTCTGCAAGGCTTCTATATCCGCGATATGGAACAAATCAAACAGCTGCGCGCGCTCTGTCAACATGTGTATCTGGATGTTATCAAAGGGCGCGCCCCGGTTGCTGTCGATTTGAAATCTATCGAAACTCCGGTGGGGCGCCATCGCTCCAGGGTACAAACACGCAAACCCAGTACCGACTCCTCGGCGGTCCCAGTGGCGCCATTAAAGATCCAACGCCAGGCTTACCGCGAAATTAAACCCCTGAAAAAGGAAGTAAAAAAAGCCCGCCAGCTACACCAGCAGGTATACCGGGCGGTGGGGGACATTCTGACTCAGCTGGACTCGGGACAGATTCAAAACCTGCCGGTGGCGGAAACGAAAAAGCTGGCTGGCGAAATGGTGGATAGCGTCATTCGCAATCCCGATGCCTTTACCTGGCTGTCGCGAGTCGAGGAAAAGGATGAGTACACTTATAGCCACGCTGTGCGCTCATCGGTATGGGCGATTCTCTACGGTCGCCATATCGGCCTGGCCAAACGTGACCTGGACGTATTGGCGCTGGGGGTGTTGCTCAAGGATGTGGGCAAGACGCGCCTGCCGCGCGAGCTGCTGACTAAAGAAGTGCGTGACGAGAGCGAGCAAACTCTCTACGAAACTTTTGTGAATGAAGGTGTGAGACTGTTGCGCGAGACGCCCGGTGTCGAACCGCGAGTGGTCACAGTGGTAAAAACCCACTGTGAGCGCCTTAACGGCAGCGGCTTTCCACAGCATCTGGTGGGTGACAAAATCCCTCTGTTGGGCAAAATAGCCGGCATTGTCTCCTTTTACGACACAGTAATTACTCCGCGCGGCGCCACTGTGCCGGTTGCGCCTTCACGTGCCGTGGCGCAATTGTATGAGTTGCGTGGCACCCTGTTTCAGGAAGAACTGGTGGTGGAGTTTATTCGCGCCATAGGACTCTATCCTACCGGCACGTTGGTGGAGTTAAACACCGGCGAGGTGGGAGTGGTGGTGGAGCAGAATTTTGAGCGGCGCTTAAAGCCCAAGGTGATGCTGGTGCTGGATGCGCTCAAGCAGCCGCTTGCGCAACATAAGTTGCTGGATTTATCCGAGGACGATAGACGCAAACAGGCCCTGATTGATACGGGCAAAAAGAGCCTGGAGGAAACTTTTAAGGTCGAGGTTGTTCGCGACCTGGAGCCGGGCAGTTATGAGGTGGATATTATCGCCGTGCGTGATCAATATCTGCTCAGCCGTGAGAAAAGCGGTATTAAGGCCTTGCTCGGTCGTTTGCTACCCACCTGAAGTTAGTGAAACTCTCCCCAAAGATTGCCCCATAACGGTCTTGCTTCCCGCCTCCAGACCTTCCGCCCAACGCACAGAATCCTTGCCCAGCAGCACAATCACCGTCGAGCCCAGCTTAAAGCGTCCCATTTCATCCCCCCGCGTCAGGGTCACAGGAGCCTGAGCCCCGTAGTGGTGACGAATAATCGTGCGGCGCAAAGGCGTCACCTGTCCTGCCCAGACGGTGTCGATGCCCGCGACGATCATCACGCCCACCAAAATCACAGCCATAGGGCCGGCTTCGGTATCAAACACAGTGACGGCTCGCTCGTTACGAGCAAACAGACGCGGGACTTCGCGCGTGGTGGCTTCATTGACGGAGAATAAATCTCCTGGCACCACGGCCATTTGCTGCAGACTGCCCGACAGGGGCATATGCACGCGATGGTAGTCGCGCGGCGAGAGATAAATAGTGGCAAAGTGGCCCTGATCAAACTGCTCCGCTTGAGCCGCATCAGCTCCCAACAGCTCTTGTAAGCTATAGGATTGGCCTTTGGCCTGAAAAATACGGCCGTGCTCAATGCGCCCCAATTGGCTGACGGTGCCATCGGCAGGGCAAAGCAGGCTCTGGGGGTCCGGATCCAGCGGGCGAGCCTCGGGTTTGAGTGCGCGGGTAAAGAAGGCATTGAAATGCTCATAGGCGCAGGGATCTTCTTCCAACGCCTGGCTCATATCCACCTCATAACGGCGGACAAACCAGCGGATAAAGGGATTTTTAACCATTGGCCAGCGACAATTGGCCAGCCAGCCAGCGGCGCGTGAAAGGCCATGCTGGGGCACCAGATACTGCAGAGCGGCGAAAAATTTGTCGTTCATAATCTACCCGAGAGGTCAAAAACGGTTGCTATGCTAACAGAGAAGTCGTAGGGCTGGTAAACTTTGCCCTAAGTTTCTATCCCAAGCTCCTATAAAGACCAGAGGTCACAGTCGGCGTGTTGCAATTTGAAATTATTCCCGTCACTCACTATCAGCAAAACTGCAGCTTGATTTGGTGTGAGCATACCCGCGAGGCGGCGCTGATCGATCCGGGTGGCGAACCCGAGCGCATTCGCGAGCGAGTGCAGGCTCGCGATTTGAACCTGACCCAGATATTTCTTACCCACGGTCACCTGGATCACGTGGGCGGTGTCACGCCTTTGGCGGAGCATTATCAGGTCCCGGTTATTGGTCCTCACGAGGAAGATCGTTTCTGGCTGGAAATGCTGGAACAGCAGGCGCAGATGATGGGATTTACTGCTGTACCGGCGGTGGTCCCCACGCGTTATTTGCGTGAGGGCGACAGCCTGCAGGTGGGGCAGTCGCAACTGGATGTGCTGCACTGTCCGGGTCATACGCCGGGCCATGTGGTGCTGGTGGACAAGCAGGCGCGGCTCGCCTTTGTCGGCGACGTACTATTCAATGGCTCCGTGGGTCGCTCGGATTTTCCGCGTGGTGACCATGCCACTCTGGTACGCTCCATCCGGGAAAAGCTTTGGCCACTGGGAGATGACATACGTTTTATCCCCGGTCACGGGCCCATGTCCACACTGGGTGCTGAGCGTGCCACTAACCCCTTTGTCGCCGACAAGGTCTTCGGTTGACTGGGTCTTTGCCCTTTGCCGTCGAGTATGTATTTTCGCGGCGGCGCACGGTAAGCCTGGAGGTGCGCGAGGCGCGGGTGCGAGTGAGAGCGCCGGTGGGCACCAGTCGCCGTCTGCTGGAACAGTTGGTAATTGAGCGCGCCAACTGGGTCAATGATAAGTTGCTACAACAACGTCAGCGTTTAGCCTGCCGGCCAGAGTACCGTTTTGAAACAGGTGAACACCTGCCTTTGCTGGGCAACTGGCTAAAGCTTGAGGTGACATCAGCGGCGGTAAATAGTGTCAGCCAAAAAGATGAGGCACTGGTGGTGGGCCTGTCTGCCCGCAGTCGGCGTGAGCCTCGCCAGCGAGTTGAGGCCCTGGTGACAAATTGGTACCGCCAGTACGCGCTGGAGCTACTCACCGCACGCACCCAGCAGCTCTGTCAGCGGCTGGGTTTGCAGAGTCGCGCTGTTACGGTGCGCGCCACGCGCTCCAAGTGGGGGCATTGCACCAGCGACGGACGTATCCAGTACAACTGGCAAATAGTACTAGCGCCCGAGCAGGCGCTGGATTATCTTGTGGCTCACGAAGTTTGCCATTTACGCCATCCTCACCACGGGCAGGCTTTTTGGCAGTTAGTGGCTACTGTGTGTCCCGAGTATCAACGTTGGCGCCAGTGGTTGCGGCAAGAGGGGCACCGCCTGGTGCTGTCTTCCTGGGGCAATAAGCCCTCTGTAGAGGTTTAGACAATGGAAGAATTGAGTGAGGATTTTAATGCAAACACCGATCGTTTTATTATGGAAGCGATTCAAAGCGGTTGTGTTTGGGGGCTGGAAGGGCCAGAGGGTTGGGCACTGTGTCCGTCGGAACGCTATAACGACACGGATGTTATGCCACTGTGGTCGGAACGCTCGCTAGCGGCGCGTCACTGTATTGAAGAGTGGCTCGATTACCAGCCGGTGGTCATCGCTCTGGAAGAGCTGTTGGATGATTGGCTGCCAGGCATGCATGAGGATGTGTTGCTGGTGGGCGTCAACTGGACGGCGGCGCTTGAGGGCGATGAATGGGAACCGCTGGATCTGTTGGATGAGTTTGAGCAAGAACTATAAAAACCAGCGCAGAGGTATTTCAGCTCTTGTTTGAGCGGGTTGGCACGGTGCCGATGAAAAAGAGAAAATGCCGGTATTGATCCGGTTATAACAGGAAATTCAATGTCAGAAGAAGTTCGCTTTCACGATGCAGAGGAATTTATCTCCCTTAAAGAGTACGCTGAGAAAGCGTATCTCGATTATTCCATGTACGTTATTTTGGACCGTGCGCTACCCCACATTGGCGATGGTTTAAAACCGGTTCAGCGCCGCATTATCTACGCCATGAGCGAGCTGGGTTTAAAGTCCAGCGCCAAGTATAAAAAGTCGGCGCGCACCGTGGGCGATGTCATCGGCAAGTTTCACCCGCACGGCGATTCGGCTGCCTATGAAGCCATGGTGCTGATGGCTCAGTCTTTTTCTTATCGCTATCCGCTGGTGGACGGGCAGGGCAACTGGGGTTCGCCCGATGATCCAAAATCTTTTGCCGCCATGCGCTACACCGAATCGCGGCTGGCACGTTATGCCGAAGTGTTGTTGGAAGAACTGGGTCAGGGGACAGTGGACTGGCAACCCAACTTTGATGGCACAATGGATGAACCGGAAGTATTTCCCGCTCGCGTGCCGAATGTTTTGCTCAATGGCACCACGGGCATTGCCGTGGGTATGGCCACCGATATTCCTCCCCACAATTTGCGCGAGGTAGTCGCGGCTTGTATCCACCTGCTGGACAATCCCAAAGCGAGCACAGAGGCGCTTTGTGAATTTATTAAAGGCCCGGACATGCCCACCGAGGCAGAAATTATTACCCCCGTGGAAGACATACAAAAAATGTATACCAGCGGGCGGGGTAGTTTGCGCATGCGGGCCATCTGGCACTATGAAAAAGACAGCAGCGATGTGGTAGTAACCGCACTGCCTCATCAGGTCAGCGGTGCTCGTGTGCTAGAGCAAATCGCGGCGCAAATGCAGGCTAAAAAACTGCCCATGGTCGCCGACCTGAGAGATGAATCGGATCATGAAAACCCTACCCGATTAGTCATTACGCCGCGCTCCAATCACGTGGACAACGAGCAGTTAATGCAACATCTTTTTGCCACAACTGATTTGGAAAAAACCTACCGTATCAATATGAACATGATCGGTGTGGACGGTCGTCCGAGCGTTAAGCCGCTGGATAAAATACTCAACGAATGGCTCAGCTTCCGCACGGTAACAACACGGCGACGCTTGCAGTATCGGTTGGAAAAGGTCAACGAGCGTTTGCTGCGTCTGGCAGCGCTTATGCTGGTTTATCTGAACGTGGATGAGGTGATTCGTATCATTCGCGAAGAGGAGCACCCCAAGCCGGTATTAATGCAGCGCTTTGATCTGGTTGAGATGCAAGCCGAATATATTCTGGAAACCAAGCTGCGCCAATTGGCGCGTTTGGAAGAAATAAAAATTCGTGAAGAACAGGAAAAACTGGAAGCCGAGCGGAAAAAGCTGGAGCAGACGCTGGCCTCGGCAGTACGCTTGAAAACTCTGATTCGCAAAGAGTTACAGCAAGCCGCTGAAGTTTATGGCGATGATCGCCGCTCGCCCATTGTGACGCGCCAAGAGGCTCAGGCGTTTAGCGAGACCGAACTGATCAGTGTTGATCCGATCACCGTAGTGCTGTCAGAAAAAGGCTGGATTCGTGCCGCTAAAGGCCATGACATTGATCCTGCCGCGCTGAGCTATAAAGCCGGCGACAGTTTTAAATTTGCTACCGCGGGCAAGTCTAATCAGTCCGCTATCCTGCTCGATTCTACAGGTCGCAGCTACGCGCTGGCGGCTCATACGTTGCCTTCAGCGCGAGGTCAGGGCGAGCCAGTCAGCGGCCGGCTCAACCCGCCCAACGGCGCCACTTTTCAAGGACTGTTAATGGGACAGGATACGCAGCCTGTACTGTTGGCCTCCGATGCCGGTTACGGTTTTGTCACTCGGCTGGGAGATTTGTCCAGCAAAAATCGCGCGGGTAAAACAGTGCTGACTTTACCTAAAGGGGCTAGTGTTTTGCCTCCGGCCTTGATTCGCCAACCCGAGCAAGCTCTAGTGGCAGCAGTGAGCAATGAAGGGCGGTTGCTGGTATTTCCGTTGACAGATTTGCCGCAATTGGCCCGCGGCAAAGGAAATAAAATTATGAATATTCCCGCCTCCCGCGTGCAAAGTCGTGAAGAATATGTGTTGGGCGTGGTCTGTTTAGCGCCCGAGGAGACGCTGGCGATTTATTCGGGCAAGCGTCATTTGACATTGAAAGTCGCTGAGCTTGAGCATTACCGTGGTGAACGAGGCCGGCGGGGCAATAAATTACCGCGCGGCTTTCAGAAAGTGGATCGCTTAACTGTGATTGAAAAACAATCATAGAGGTTCGTCTGGCGCTGCACGAATGCTCGATCAGTCAGGGTTTGGGCACTGTAGCAAGCTTCCAACTCACCTCATCAAGCTTTATAAGAGCAATAAGGTTTGGTGGATCGTTAAAAGCCAGAGAGCCTAGGGCAATTATCATAATAACAACGCCTCTTGGGTAAGGAGCCGCAAATGAGCAACAAACGGCAACATGTACGCACACCTTTAGCGTGCCGCATTAAAATACAATGTCCCGTCAACGGTGAGATGATGGTCAAAACCCGCGATATTTCCGATGGCGGAGTATTTGTGGTGCTGGAAAATCAGAAAATCCCGCCGATTGGTACCATTGTACAGGGGCAGGTGCAGGGTATGATGGAGGATGCTCCCATTCTGGAAATGGAAGTGGTGCGAATGGAATCGGAAGGTATCGGCCTGCGTTTTGTCAATCCTTAATAATTCGGCTCGTTGTCTGCACTGTCTCTTTCTCCAGCGAGTCCGCTAATCGATTATTGTGCGTAAATTTCAAGGTGCCCCGGTGAATAGTAAAAAGCTGTTGTCTCTGTTCTTTGTTTGGGTTTTGTGTGTGGCCCATGCGCAAGCGGCAGTGATACTGCAATACCATCATGTGAGTGATGAAACACCACCTTCTACTTCCACCTCGCCGCAGTTGTTTGCCGAGCATCTGCAATACTTGCAGGATCATGATTTTCAGGTGATGTCTCTGCCAGAGTTGTTGCAGCGTGTACAGAAAAAACAAACCCTGCCCGACAAAGCCGTGGCGATTACTTTTGATGACAGCTACCGCTCGATTTTTACTACCGCTTTTCCTCTGCTGAAAAAATACCAATATCCTTTCACTGTGTTTATCAATACAGAACCGGTGGGACGTAGCGATTCGCTATTGCGCTGGGATGATATTGTGGCCATGGCCGATGCGGGCGCCACCATTGCCAATCACACACATAGCCACCCCTATCTGGTTCGGCGTCTTGCACAAGAAACCCCCGCGCAGCAACGGCAGCGAATTCGCGAGGAAATAATAACGGCCGAAGAGCAAATAAAACAGCATACGGGACAGAGCCATAAAATTCTGGCTTACCCCTATGGGGAATACGATGATAAGTTGATCGACTTATTGAAATCGCTGGGCTTTATGGGCATAGGTCAACACTCAGGCGCTGTTGGTACTCGGAGTGATATCTACCGTTTACCCCGTTTCCCCATGGGTGGCAGTTACGGAAAAATGAACGACTTTCCTCTCAAAGTAAGCGCCCTTGCCTTGCCGCTGGAAGGCAAAGAAAAAATAACGGCAGCAGGCCAGCCGCTGAAAGATGAAACGGTTCGCGCTGGAGATCGTCCACAGCTCAGACTCTGGCTGGAAGACAAAGCTGTGGCGACTGCTTTGCAGTGTTATTTTTTGGGTGAGCCCATGCCTGCCAAGGTGGAAAATAAACGGCTAACCGTGTGGCCGGAGCAAGCTTTGCGCCCGGGCCGGGCACGCTACAATTGCACGGCTCGCGATGCCGACAGTGGGCGCTATTATTGGTTTTCCCAACCTTGGTTGGTACAAGATGAGGACGGACAATGGCAGCACAACAATTAGCTTGGCAGGAAGTCTTAACCTTCTGGTTTGAAGAGCTGGAAAGTGCCGATTGGTTTACCAAAAGCTCTGCCTTGGATGAAGATATACGCAGGCGTTTTTCGGCATTGCACCAACAGGCAGTGACCGGCGATCTGGATGCCTGGATTGAGGATGATCAGGGTGCTTTGGCGTTGGTGATTGTGCTCGATCAGTTTTCTCGCAATATGTATCGCGATACTCCTCAAGCCTTTTCTGCTGATGCCAAGGCGTTACAGATAGCTCAGGCGGTCGTTAAGCGAGGCGGTGACGGCTCCTTGGGTGAGGCGCAAAGAGCGTTCCTGTATATGCCCTATATGCATAGCGAAGATCGGCAAGTGCATCGCCAGGCAGTAGAGCTGTATACCGATTTAGGCAATGCCACCAATCTGGATTATGAGTTGCGCCACCAGAGAATCATCGATCGTTTTGGGCGCTACCCCCATCGCAATCATATTCTTGGCCGCGAGAGCACAGACGAAGAAAAAGAATTTTTGCTGACACCCGGCTCGTCATTCTAGAGTGTTGGGGTGATGATGGGCTGATCAAATTTTTCCAATTGATTGTAATTAATCAGCGCCAACAATTCGTCCACGTAAGCCTGCCCACGGCTGGAGTAATGGCCCAGCTCACGAACCAGTTGTTGGCTGCTGATCTGTTTTTTTCCAGCCCGTAATTCTGCTCGCCGCTGGCGCACCTCACGGTATGCGCGATGTGAGTTAATGTTGTGATAATAAGCATTAATCGCTTGTTCCAGCGAAGCGAAAGAGCGCACTTCATGTTGAGCGCCCGGTGCTCGCTGTTTGGGCACTAAACCACATCCTTTGGTGTAGCACCAGTGGCCAAATAAATTGCGCCCTTCACGGGCAAAGCGTGATGTGCCCCAGCCGGACTCGGCCGCTGCTTGTGCCAGCACCATGGACGGCGGCAGAAGGTCTATGCGCACTAATAGTTCGGCCACCAGTGCTGTGGGATTATCAACCGTGGCGTCGAGACCATAGCGTTTCGCTAATCGCTCCACCACCACGCGATCAGCGCGGCTGAGTTTGCTTTGTGTCGCCAAACGCTGCTCTATGATATGCAGGTTTTCTCGTACGGCTAAAAGGGCGTTATTCTTGTCGTTAATCAGCGGCTGCAACAATTGGATAAAGGTGTCTTTGCGCGTGGGAATATGGTCAATGGCGAGCATATCGGGCAGCTGCGTAGAGCCGTAAATTAAACCCCGTGACTTGGGGGCATAGGGATTGGAGGCAAGAAAAAAAGTGACTGCAAGGCTGATAAGAATATAAGCCAGTAGCAGCGCCACTAACAAAGATGATTTTTGCAAGCGCATAAAAGAACTATTCCATGTGCAATGTTTTTTTCAGGGCAGCCATGCGGAGACGGTTTTCTTCCTTGGATAGAGGAGTCTCTACTTGTTTGGGCAAGGCCGGTGCATCGGGTGGAGGAAGTGTTTCGCCCTGGATAACTTGCTCGCACAGACGCGCATAGTGCTTGGCGAATACAGGGTAGGTCAGCCTTTCCGGGTTGCTTGCAAGAAAAAACCAATCGCTCTCCAGGCCGGCATAGTAAACGGCAGGATGGCTCCACTGATAAGCGGCTTTGGGGGAGGGCGCCTGACAGGCCTCCACATAGGCCGCATGTGCCTCTTTCAAACCAAAGTCGCGCGGCTCGCCTTGACAGGCCTTAATCATGCGATTAAGGGTGGGCAGATAATCGGAGGTCTCGATGACCTTGCGTGCGCCGCGGCGGATAATGTCGGGCGTAAAGCCTTTCAAGCTGTCCAGCCAGAGTTTTTTGATTTGCGCCAGCACTTCGCTGTCGGTGTAAGCTTTGTAATATTGGTTGTGATAGTTAATACGAAACAAAGCAAATACTTCGTTGAGTGCATCCACGTGATCGACACTGGGTTTGGTTTCAGCCGGCCCAGCTTCTGTCGGTGAGGTCTTCGATGAGGCTTCGATCTCTTGTTGTACCTGGTTGAGCAGATGGTTGCTGTCCTGCATGGCGAGTTACCTGTGTCGTGGGCGAAGCCAGGGCATGATGCCGCGCCCAATGATGTTTAACGTGTTGGAGAAATTTGGTGTTCCAGGAGCTGTTGACGCGTTTGTTCTCTTGCCAGAAAAGCACAAATTCTGGCAGCTGTTGCTGGGCAAAATCTATATTAATATTCGCCAGCCGTAGCACGTCGTAGACATCCTTGCTCGGTTGCCAGTTGTCTGGCAGACGTTTGGGTTCGGAGTCGTGCTCCAAGGCACTGGTGTAGCGTACCCACTGGCGCTTGACGTGCTGAATAAATTTACTGTTCCAGGTGCGGCCGACTTCACCGCGCTCTTGCCAGTAGAGAATAAATTCGGGGATGGCGTCCTCGACAAAGGCGCGGTTGATGCCCGCGTGCTTGACCAGCAGCTCCAGCGCATCGCGCGAGGGGCGCCAGTCGGCGTGCATGGCAATATCTTGCTCGCGCTGAAATAGCCCGCTTTCATGCTCCCGCCACTGTCGCACCACATGCTTGAGAAACTTGGCGCCCCAGGCATGGTGCGGCTCTGCCCGCTCGCGCCAATAGGTGACGAACTCGGGCAGTTGTTGGCGCACAAAATAATCGGGAATCGCATATTGGGCAAGCTGGGCCATCAGCTCTTGATCCGGTTGCCATTGAGGGGAGATCAGGTTGCTGCGGCGAAAGTTGTTGCCTGTTGAGCGTGTGACCGACGGCGCAGGCTCAGGCTCCTCTATGGGTAAAACGCCCTGGCTGAAGGTCAGTTGTAATTGACCACTGGCGGTAAAAGGTGCGCTGTTGAGCTGGATAATGCCCTTGTCGTGAAGATTGGTGGCGACTCGCTGAATATCGGCATCTTGCCAAAAGGGCAGGCGTCGGGTCACTGCTGCCGCTTCCAGCGTCAGGTTAAGGCTGGCCAGCGTCAGCGCATGCTCGCTCAAAACGGCTAACAGCACCGCCTCTTCCAGGCCGATGGTGGCGGCCAGTGAGGGCGAGACGAGCAATGGTGTTTCGGGCAGTAAAGAAGAGATCATGGTCACACTGTAGCATTAAAAGAGTAAGCCATTGTAGGGGCTGACGAGGGATGCGCAAGTGTTTGAGCGGGGCCAAAAGCCGCGGATGCGGAGCTCGCGAGCAGTTTCCCAGGCGGTTATAGTCCAGCAGCCCAGCGGCAGAGGGCTGTTGTTGGAGAAAGTCGGCATGGATGCGATCGCTGATATGCCAAAAGTCCGGATCGCGGGTCGCCGCCGCTTGTCCTCGCCAAACAGGGAGGAGAGGTTGCTGTAGGCGATGCCTGCCAGGCCGGGGGCCACTGGTGGCTCTGGTACTGTGGGCTCTTGGCATAGGTGGCCGCTAGGTGTTGCTGCAAGAATGTGAAGAATTCGCTCTTCGGGTTCTCGCTTTGGTAGTTGATGGGATTGTCCAGTTGAGAGCGCGCCAGCGTCTTCGCCAAGCGGCTGGAGGGGTCGTGCCACAGGCGCTAATATTCGACACTGTCACTGCTGGCTGTTAGGGCTTCGCGAAGCTGGGGTGTGCCGTAGCGGGCGTCATACTCCGAGACTGCAAAACCGACACAGCCCCGTAGCACCAGAGCAAAGGCTCTGGCGATGAGCAGTATCTTATTCACATTAATTGCTCGTTGGGAATGGTCTTGCCGTAGCTTAGCACAATTAACTTGCGCTACAGTGGACATTTGGCTCACCAGGACAGCAAAGCATGACCAACAAACTGAACGATCCCAAGGCCCATTTGACGGTGCGCAATGCGACTCCTGCAGATGTGGATGCCATTGTTGATTTGTCCGAGCGTGTCTACGCGCCTCTGGATATGGAGGCTTATCCGCGCTCGGCGATAGTGGGGCAAATTAATAACTTCCCCCAAGGCCAGATTGTGGTCATGGTGGGGGAGACGCTGGTGGGCTACTGCGCCACTTTTCGCATCTCGGGAAAACTCGCGCTTAAGCCGCATACCTGGGCGGAAATTACCGGTAACGGCTTTGCCTCGCGCCACGATATAAAAGGCGACTGGCTGTATGGCATGGAGATCTGTATCGACAATGCCTATCGCGGCAGTCGCATTGGTCAGCGTTTGTATAACGAGCGTAAAAAACTCTGTCAGTCGCTGGAATTGAAAGGAGTTGTCTTTGCCGGTCGCCTGCCCAATTTAGCCAGGCGCTTAAAGAAAATGAAAACCGTTGAGAATTATATCGATCAGGTTTTACAGAAAAAAATCAAAGATCCAGTGTTGTCTTTTCAGTTGCGCAATGGGTTTGAAATTCTCGATATTATTCCAAATTATTTACCCGAGGACAAACAATCTCTGGGTTACGCGGCTTTGCTAAAGTGGGACAACCCTAAGGTCACGCCGGCCGATGAACCGCAGATCAAACAATACGGCGTGCGTATGCCGGAAGTCGTACGGGTGGCCACGGTGCAATATATGCAGCGCCGGGTCAGCTCCTTTGGCGAGTTCCTCCGCTATATCGAGTACTTTGTGGATGTGGTGGCCGATTACCAAAGCGACTTTGTGGTGTTTCCTGAGTTGGTGACCTTGCAGTTACTGTCGATAGAAGATCAGGAGCTATCGCCCCATGAATCCATTGAGGCGCTGACAAAATATACCCCGCAATTAAAGGAAGCGTTTCGCAGCATGGCCCTGCACTACAATGTGAATATTATCGCCGGCTCGCACCCCACTCGCACCGAGGCCGGGCGCATTGAAAATATCGCCTATATTTATTTGCGCGATGGACGCGTATTTGAGCAACCTAAAATTCATCCGACGCCGAACGAGGTGTATTGGTGGGGCATTGAAGGCGGCAACACCTTGCAGGCCATTGATACCGATTGCGGTCCCATCGGCGTGCTGATTTGTTACGACGCTGAGTTTCCGGAGCTTACTCGTCATCTGGTGGATCAGGGCATTCAGCTATTGATAGTGCCCTTTTGTACTGATGAGCGGCAGAGTTATTTGCGTGTGCGCTATTGCTGTCAAGCGCGCGCCGTGGAGAATCAGATTTATGTAGTGATGTCGGGCAATGTGGGCAATCTGCCGAATGTGGCGAACATGGATATTCAATATGCGCAGAGCTGTATTTTAACGCCCTGCGATTTCTCCTTTGCTCGCGACGGAGTGGCCGCTGACACTGACCCCAATGTGGAGACGGTGGCCTTTGCCGATTTGCGCCCCGACTCTCTGGCGATGGCCCGCAACAACGGCACGGTGCAAAATCTCAAAGACCGGCGTCACGACCTCTACCGCATGGTGTGGCGAGGCGATAGGAAGCGCTAGCCGGTCAGACGCACCTGCGCTGGTAGCAGGCGATTACTCCACTGGGGTGTCGGGGTGGTTGCCCCACTCGGCCCAGGAACCGTGATAAGCGTCGATGTCCAGACCCAGGGATTTACCTACCAGATAGGTAAATCCCGAGCGGTGGTGGCTCTGGCAGTGAGTGATAATTTTTTTCTCACCGTTAATGCCCTGTGCGGCGAGAAACTCCCGAGCATCGGCGCGAATACGCAGCCCCTTGTCGCGGTCCATTAACTGGGTCCACTCCACATTGATGGCGCCGGGAATATGGCCGCCGCGCTCGGCGAGTACTTTTTCGCCGCGATACTCCTGCGGACTTCGAGCATCCCACACTACAATGTCATCTTTTTCCAAACCTTGCAGTATGTGAGGAATCTCGATCAACAGGTCGGGGTTAATGCTGACTTCTACTTCCTGCGACTCAGGCAGGCTGGCCTCAGATGTGGTGGGTAGCTCTTCATTCAACCACGCCTGCAAGCCGCCGTTGAGGTAGCTGTAATGGCGGTGGCCGATAACCTCCAGCGTCCAGATAAAACGGCCGGCCCAGCCGCCGCCTTCGTCGTCATACACCACGACTTTTGTCTCGGGGGTCAAGCCCAGATAAGTGAATAAGCGTATGAGTTGTTCCACTGGCGCGATGCGCCCGGGAGCTGGCGGACGATTACCCAACAGCATTTGCGGCGGGATATGCACCGCGCCTGCAATATGACCACGCCGGTAGTTGGCTTCGCTGCTGAGGTCAATTAACAGCAGCTCGTGACCGGCCTCCTGCAGGCGATGAAGTTCAGCGGGCTCGAGTAAAAACGGCAGTGAAGACATACAGCTATCCTCAGTTGAGTTGGGCGATGGTTACACCGGTGTAGAAGCGGCTGGAGAGGTTGGTAGCGCTCGGCCAAGCTTAGCGTGTCAGCGGCCCGCGCGGGTTAAACTCGGCCAAAATACGGCGGTAGCTTGCCAGCCGCTCAGGGCTGATGTCCCCCTCCTCCAGCGCTTTTAAGATAGCACAGCCGGGCTCTTGGGTATGGGTACAGTCGCGAAATTTGCAATGGCCTATAAAGGGACGAAATTCCCTGAAGCCGTTGAGACTGGTATCGGCATCCATATGCCAGAGTCCAAATTCTCGGATGCCGGGCGAGTCGATAAGCTGGCCGCCCGAGGGGATATGAAACAGCCGCGCACTGGTGGTGGTGTGCGTGCCCCGGTGGTTATCGCTCAGCTCGCCGACGCGCATATTGGCTTCTGGCAAGAGTGCGTTGACCAGCGAGGATTTGCCCACCCCCGATTGCCCCACAAGCACACTGGTAAAGTGCGCTAAGTAGTCGCGCAGTTGCTTTAGCCCCGATTCGGTGCGCGCCGATGTTCTGATTACTTGATAGCCGAGGTGGCGGTAAAGCGCGTCAATTTTATCGATGGTTTGTCGCTGCTGTTGCTCTTGTTCTTGTAGGGTATCCACCTTGTTGATCACGATCACCGGTTCGATATCGATAGCGCTGGCAGCAACCAGGTAGCGATCAATCAAGTTACAGTGGGGCTCAGGGTGGGGGGCGATGATTACCGCAATGCGGTCAATGTTGGCGGCTACAACTTTGAGGTCGCCATAGGGATCGGGCCGCATCAGCGCCGAGCGGCGCGGCTGTACAGCCACCACCACGCCGTAGGGATTGGCGTCGCGCCAGGCTACTTGATCGCCGGTGACCAGACCGCCCAGATTGCTGCGAAAGTGACAGCGTTTGCTGGTGCCGTCTGCGGCCTCTACCAACACCTGGGTACCAAAATGAGTGACAATCAGCCCGTCCTGCTCGCTGCCCAAATCGTTTTCATGCAAACGTGACGCTGTTTGCTGATCGCGCTGTTGGGCACGCTTCTGGCGTTCTTGCTGGATTTTTTCAATGCGCCATAATTGGCGACGTGTCAGTTTGCGTTTGTTCAATCCACTATCCGCTAAGTGTACTTGTGTGTTGGTCTCGCGCCCGTTAGGCTTGGCCTTTTTGCTCATTGTAAAGGAAAAAACACCCATGAGTGCTGAAAACAATCTTATCTGGATCGATTTGGAAATGACGGGCCTGAATCCCGATACTGATGTCATCATCGAGATCGCCACTATTGTCACCGACGCCCACCTTCGCGTGCTGGCCGAGGGGCCGGCGCTGGCCATTCATCAGCCCGACGCCATCCTTGATGCTATGGATGAATGGAATACCCGCCAGCACGGGCAGTCAGGGCTCGCCGCACGGGTCAGGGCCTCGACGGTTACCGTGGCGGAGGCCGAGGCCGCCACTATCGCTTTTCTTAAAGAATGGGTGCCTGAGGGCAAGTCGCCCATGTGCGGCAACTCTATCTGTCAGGACCGGCGTTTTTTGGCGCGCAGCATGCCGGGGTTGGAAAAGTATTTTCACTACCGCAATCTGGATGTCAGCACCTTAAAAGAGCTTGCTCGGCGCTGGCAGCCCGAGGTATTGGCGGGTGTTAAAAAAACCAGTGCTCACTTGGCCATGGACGATATCAAGGATTCCATCGCTGAGCTTGAGCATTACCGCAGCGCCTTTCTTAAATGGTAACTGTGCTAGCGCCCTGGCTGCTGAGCCGGTAGAGCGCGTTTCTGAGTTGGCAAGTCAGACCTATCGCTGCTGGCGAACCCTATCCACAATATGACTTAAGCCGCTGTTGGCTGTCTGTTTCGGCTGGTATTGATGGCAGCCAAAACAATTGACCTGCCCCTCAGTGCTCGGCGTCAATTTCCCGTTATCGAGCTGCAAGTTGCCTTGCCAAGGGGCTTCCATTACTGTGCTGGCTAACTGTCGAGAGCCTCGCTGATTCTCAGGCGTGGCAGTTTGCTGGGCATCGTTAAGCCAGAGAGTGCCGAGGTGGAAGTAATTCGCCAGCACCGCCATGACATCGTCTTCTGGCAGTTGAGTCAGCAAGCCTTCCGGGCCTGTAAACTGAGTGTTTAAGGCGGTGACATCGGCCAGGTTTTGCTGGCTGTGCTGATCGTCGGGCGCTGTGCCTGCGAGAAAAAGACGACAGACTTGGCTGGGTTCGCTATTACTCTGTGGCTGATTCAGCGAACAACTTTCCAGGCAGTCAGTGTCCGGTTGCTGAAGGCAAGCTTGACAGGATTGAGATAAAAATGCCCAGCCCTCTGCGGGTGGCTTATCCGGGTTCAAGCAGCTGGGAGCATTGTTCTTGTGTTCAAAACTGGCCCATACCATCGCCGGATGTTTGGCGGTACTCTGCGCCAAATGAAAGCCGATCAAGCCCAGGGTTTCATTGCTGGCTCCGCGCTCCGGCCCCTCGTCCAACACATCCGCTTCCACCCACAGATAATCGGATTTTTCATGCGCTTCAATCAACCGCCAGGCGAGCTTTAGCTCGGTAGTGTGGGTGGGCAGGTTGCCGCTATCGTTTGCCTCGCACAGCGCACGATTAAAAATGACGCTGTAAAACACGGGCTGGCCGTTGTGATCGTAAAAAGCGCTGGGGGGAGAATTTTCTTGCGGATGCTCGGGCAATGTAAAGGCTGCGCTTGAATCCTCGCGTTTGACTGTGCGTATAAAATAATGCGGCGAACTGGTGGTGGCAGCACAGGAGTCCTGCCCCATTTGCAAA
>Ga0079223_10000060_pt1 | contig 35410 bp, 26 predicted proteins | sample Stecom2011_FD_75072 | JGI IMG/M metagenome (GOLD analysis project Ga0079223, IMG submission 75072) | Agricultural soil microbial communities from Utah to study Nitrogen management - Steer compost 2011 | ecosystem: Environmental > Terrestrial > Soil > Agricultural land | place: USA: Utah...
AATCAACAGACGTTCTGTTTATGGCACGCAAAGGAGTAACAGTCAGAGGCAACATTTATTACGAACAGGACGAACAGAAATACCTTGCAAACGGAACTACTGTAGAATGCCGACTGACAAATTCATCAATGTTTTTCGAAGAACCAGTGTTAACCGCCAGTTCAAAAAATGGGAACTATTCTTTCAACAATTTACCGGAACATTCTGACTATATTATTACCGTTCTGCCATTTGCTACTAATGACAAAACATACAAGCAGGATAGTCTTGTTTTAGTTAAGGGTAAAAGTGTTAAAGATACACTCCGTGCAGAAGACATAATTCTTGAAGAATCCACTGATGGTAACTTTATTGTTCTGAAACATAATCTGAATAAATTCACTGTAAACGATTCATTGGTAATAGAATTTTCCGAACCAGTTGACACTGATCTTATCGAACCGGATAGTATAAATGTTTCAATAATTACTGGATTTGAAACAAACCCTCAATCCAGAATTCTGACAAAACAGATCTGGCGTAATGACAATCGTAAACTTGTGATTATTCCGTTTGATGGTGTATGGATTTATAATCAGGACTACATATTGGAAATAAGAGAAATCAGGAGTGTTTCGGGTAAGCCGCTCAAAAATACAGATTTCCTGCCTTACATTTTTTCAGCAAATATGAGTGGAAAACTGGATGATGTAAAAAATATCAATTATCGGGTGGGTTCCAACGACAGCATCAAAGCAGATTTTAATACCAATCGAATTACATTATACTGGTCAGAACTCTCCAATGCGACATCTTATCATCTCTACACAAAAACTTCTGAAGATTCTGTGTGGACTTTTCAGGAAGAAGTTTTGGATACCTTTCTCACAATACAGACAACTGGAATGTTCAATGAAGGTAAACACATGAAATTTATTGTGCTCGGTAAAAACAGCACTTCAATTTCATCTTTCGAAACCGCAGAAGTTCTCACCGTACGTGATGAAACCTCGCCAAGGATATCATCAGGGATTTCATTCAGTTATGGCTTTGACAATTCTGACAATATTTATGATACTATAATCGATATTGAGATCTCGTCCTTGTATTTTCCTGAACCGATGGACACTACAGAAAAGCCTTCTTTGACAGTTACTGAAAACAGTAATGTAAATGAAACGTATGGAGATCCTCAATACACCATAGATCCTCAAAAAAGTTCATGGATCTGGACATCCAGTCGAAGCGGTGTAATGCGTGTTGTAATTGATGCACAAAAAGATGGTACTTACGATATATTGAAAATCGACTTTACCTCAGTTTCAGACCTGGCTGGTAATAAAGCAGATACAGCTCAGGGAGCAGGGTATATTACAATTGATACCCGATACTGAAGAATCGAGTATGCCTAAGTTGTTAAAAACCTCTGTTCCCCGGGAACAGGGGTTTTTTTGTACTAAAGAGCAGTAAAATATTCACATAACGATTTTTTTGATGAGCCCGCCAATACAGATCAACATAAATATTTTTCAAAATGCACAGTTTCCTGCCTGAATAGTTATTACAAAATACCGATTTTTTTCACGTTCCATTTCGGCCAGGCTTATTTTTAAACACATTTTCAAGTCTTTTAATAAAACCTGACAGGATTTTAAGATGTCTTTATCATATAGTACAAAAAAATCGCTCGCAAATCATTTCCATGGCCCTGGAGGTGGGCTGGAAGTTTTGCAAATTGCAATCCCGCTGTTTATATCTCAGGCGAGTGAAACGGTAATGATGTTTACAGACCGGCTTTTTCTCTCAAAACTTGGACCAGAACAGATGTCTGCAGCTATGGGTGGAGGTATAGCCAGTTTTCTGTTTGTAACTTTCTTTGTAGGTCTTATCGGGTATTCAACTGCAATGGTTGCACAAAGATTAGGTGCAAACAGATCAATAAAATGTGCTCTCATTACCAGCCAGAGTCTCCTTGTTTCACTTATCGCTTATCCAATAATACTGTCATTTATTCCTCTGGCAAAATTTCTTTTCGTTAAAGCTGGAATATCTTCAGAACAGCTTACTTACCAAATTCCCTACTTTGAAATATTAATGTTTGGGAACATTACCTTGCTGATGCGAAACAGTGTAAGCAGCTTTTTTAGCGGTATTGGAAAAACACGCATTATCATGATCGCAAATATGGCCGGCATGGTGTTTAATGTCGGTATAAACTATGTGCTTATTTTTGGGAAATTTGGATTCCCGAAGTTAGGTATTCACGGTGCAGGTTACGGAACAGTTATTAGCGGCGTCATCAGTCTTTTAATCTTGTTTACTGCATATTTCAGAAAATCTAACAGACAGAAATATGGTGTCTCGAAAAGTTTTCATTTCAGCAAAATTCTTTTAAAAGAATTACTTCACTTTGGATACCCTGCCGGTTTGGAGTTTTTTTTGAATCAGATCGGTTTTACACTAATGATCATGGCATTTCATTCCCAGGGTACGGTTGTTGCAACAGCAGTTACTATCGCATTTAACTGGGATATGGTTTCTTTTATTCCTCTTATAGGTGTAAACATTGCCGTTACAAGCCTGGTAGGGCGTTATGTGGGAGCAAGAGATCTTGAGACTGCACATCGATCTACCATTTCCGCACTGAAAATGATTCTTTTCTATTCGATTTTGCTTTTAATTCCTTTTGTTTTTTTTACTGAAACGATGGTAAGCCTTTTTCTTCCTGCAGAAGATTCATACCAGTTGGATCAGATCCATGATCTGGCTGTGTTTATGGTTCGGCTCATAGCATTGTACATTGTCACTGATGCAATTTTTATCGTATTCAGCGGTGCACTCAGGGGTGCAGGCGACACATTCTGGACCATGGTGATATCGGTGTCCATGCACTTGATGTTTGCATTATCAGCATTTGGGATGTTTTTTATATTCGGAGCTTCTGCCAAAACTACCTGGATAGTAATTATAATATTGTTTGTTATGTTCGGACCGGTTCTTTATTTACGTTATCGTTCGGGACACTGGAAAAAGAAACTGTTATCTGGTTCAGCTGAGGATAATGTATCAGGCCAAACTTCAATACATACTATTAATTAACTTGCTTGATACCAGGTGCTGTTTTTACAAGAGCCAGTTCGACAGGTTTTCAATTTTACCCGGATCATTAAGGTAATTTTTGAAAAAGTTGTTTTTTTTTCAGATTTAATGAGAATCTGTCGCTATTTTTGGTTGATGCCTTGACGTTTATCTGTAACGACATCATTTTTCTTAATATGCCGACACTACTATCAAAACCTTATCAATAGACTGGCATGTAATGTATAAACAGGAAAAACATAAAAACGAACAGATGCTACTACTGCCTGAATTATTTTTCACTACCTTTTTTGTTTTTGATTCTAACCAGCGTGTTTTATTACCAGACTTTCAGATATCACTATGACCAAAAAGCTAAACATCTCTTATCTTAAATCCGGTGGGCTTATCACAAATTACTACTGCTCATCCTCCTGCAGTCACTGCCTGTACAGATGCTGCCCCAAATGGCCTGAAAAATATATTGACCATAAAACAGCTCTCAGAAATCTTGAAATTATTAAATTACTCGGATGCGACTCTATTCATATCGGAGGCGGTGAATCATTTCTGAATATCCCGGAACTCATAAAAGTTGTTGATCAGATTAATAAAATGTCTATTAATATTGAATACATAGAAACCAATTCCTCCTGGTTCAAAAATTCCAAATCTGCAGAAGAAACCCTTTGTATCCTTTTAGACCATGGTGTTAAAAATTTGTTAATTTCAATAAGCCCTTTTCATAACGAGTTCGTTCCTTTTGTTAAGGTTAAAAATCTAATAAACTCTTGTTATAAAACTGGAATACATCCATTTTTCTGGATTCCTGATTTTTTACCGGAAATCTGCAGCCTGGATAACAGTTGCGTTCACAGCCTTGAAGAATATGAAAACCTTTTTGGAGCAGAATATATTTCACAAGCTTTAGACCGTTATATGATTTGTCCTGGTGGAAGGGCTCAAAATTTATTCAGCAAATACAGAAAACGACATACAATCAATAGAATTTTTGCAGCGGAATCCAATTCCCGCTGCACTGAATTATCCCGCACCGATCACTTCCATTTAGATCTTTTCGGTAATTTTATTCCTGGCTTATGTTCAGGACTTTCGATTGAGGTAAATGACCTGGGAAAACAGTTATCTCCTGATAAATATCCGATTATTAGCAGCCTTTACTCTCATGGAATCAAGGGATTCTTTTATTATGCAATGGAAGAATATGGGTATGTTGCAAATAAACCATCATACTCTTCCAAATGTGAGCTCTGTTTTGAAATTCGTAAATTTCTTGTAGCTGAAGCAAAAATCTCATCAAAAGAACTGTTACCCTTGGAATTCTATTTCAGTTGAATTGTAACCGTGTCTCAGTCGCATTGTTTTTCGTTTTCAACCCTGATTATCAAGCTGAAACCATACGAGGGTTTGAAGCAGATTCAAGATCGAAATACTCAGAGTGAATGAATTTAATTAATTTTATTATTTGCACATATGGAGGAACCATTATGCCTTTTCCAGCTCTTACGATAAAACTTCCCGGTTGGGTCGACAGCTTTTTATCTTCAAAACCGGATACTTTCCCAACTATTGAACAACGAATGGAACTTGTAATCTCGTTATCCAGACTAAATATTCAACACAAAACCGGTGGTCCATTCGCCGCTGCCGTTTTTTCAATAGATACCGGCAAGCTGATAGCCCCTGGTGTCAATATGGTTGTAACCTCCTCATGTTCGGTTGCCCATGGAGAAATAGTAGCCCTCTCTATTGCTCAGAAAATTTCAGGATGTTTCGATCTGGGAGCTCCTGGCCACCCAGAGTATGAACTTGTCAGCAGCACAGCCCCATGCGCCATGTGCCTCGGAGCAATTCCCTGGTCGGGAGTAAAACGGCTGATATGTGGTGCCCGTGATGAGGATGCCCGGTCGATTGGATTTGATGAAGGTTCCAAGATGAGCAACTGGATTGAAGAACTCGAAAAACGGGGTATCTCTGTAATAAATGATGTATTACGTTCAGAAGCCGCATCTGTATTAAAATGTTATCGTGATTCTGGTGGTTCGATTTATAATGGCAGACAGGATTCGAATTTAACCTGAATGGAGACGATTCCTTTACACAATCTGCTTCGCGTACATTGTATTAAGAATCAGATCCAGAACGCTTAATATGAAGTTATACGATTACGACAACTACAACGGTGAAAGATAGATATGACCTTCACAGCCCATAAAACCCTTTCTGCAGTAGTGCTGAAATGCAGCTCATCAAAATTAATCGTCTCCATTTAGGTTTTAAAAATATGCAACTCTATCGGCATTAACTTTGCACTCCTTATGAATCAAAAGGAGTAAAATGGATCTGTTTGGTAAAGTTGTTATTATTACAGGAGCATCTGAAGGCATTGGAGCAGCTACTGTCAAAGCTTTTGCTGATAAAGGTTCCAGGGTTGTATTAGCCGCACGAAATGAATCCGCTCTCAGAAAGCTTTCCAGAGAAATTGATACAGATTATTCACTGGTTGTTCCCACAGATATAACTCGACCCGATGAAATTAATGAGTTGATTAATAAAACAGTTGATTACTTTCAAAAAATCGACATTTTGATAAACAATGCAGGAGTAGGTCTTCCTGGAAAAATTTCAGATCTGAACATTTGTGATTTTTTATATGCATTGAAAGTAAACACACTGGGTCCGCTTGATATTATGCAAAAAACAGTTCCTGTAATGGTTCAAAATGGCGGAGGTATAATTGTTAATGTCTTATCAATGGTAAACCGTTTGATTTCTGTCGGATCAGGAGGTTACCGTGCAACCAAAATGGCTCTTGAAGCAATATCGGATTCGGCTCGTCTGGAATTAAAAAAGCATAATATCCGAATTTTTTCAGTGTATCCGGGCTTGACTTCAACACGATTTCAAAAAAACAGTATTGGCAGCACCGCCTCTCCTTTACTTTTTCAACCCAGAGGACGCTCACCGGAATTTGTTGCTAAAAAAATTGTAAACGGAATTCGTACAAATTCCTGGAACATCTACATGGGTATTGAAGGAAGACTTGGAAGTTACCTGTATCGCATTTGCCCATCAGTTATCGACAGAATAAACGACATCCGCAAAAGAAGGACAAAATTTATGCATTGCTGTTTCTGTTTTTTCCTGAATTCACTATTGTGAAATTGCCCCGGAGTTAATCTATGTACAAAGAAAAAATCCTTCTTGGAGCACTTCATATCGCAATCAGCATTATCTACATAGTTATTTCTGCAGCTATCTGTGGGATTCTTTACAGTTTTGATTTCTTCGACGGAAAAGAAACTCCACCCCAAATAATACATGTAACCGGAGCCGTTTTAAGCTTCTTTCTCTTTTTAATCTCTTTATGCGGAATCACAAGCGGCATTGGCACAATGCACAACAATCAATTTTCAAATATTATTACACTTATTCTGGGATGTGTCGATCTGATTTTTATTCCAATCGGAACTGCTGTTGGCATTTATACTATCTGGGTCTTTATGAAAAACGATATTTCACGTAATAAACCAAACCATGATAAAAAAGAAACCGTCATCAACGAAAATGAACTACCCGATTACCACCATGTTTCATCACCAATCATTGATTCAATTTCAAGCAGGGAGGAGGAATGTTCTGAGTGATACTAAACGCACAATAACCTGGTCTTCAGATTGCCAGAATGACATCTTCTTACTTTTAAACCGGGAATGGCTTATTACCAACGGACTTGGCGGGTATTCTTCAGGAACACTGGCCGGAGCATTAACCAGACGATACCATGCACTTCTTGTAGCAGCACTTGAAGCACCTTATGGCCGAACAGCATTTCTCAACAACCTTCTTGAGCGTGTTGATTTTATAAACGGCACTCATTTCTATCTGGGAGCAGAACAACCAATTGACGAGCAGATTATTGTTCGTTGTGCACCACATCTTGCCGAATTTTCACTTATTAATGGTATCCCCTCCTGGAAATATAATATCAATGATACTGTCATCGAAAAAAAAATATTCATGCCACATTTACAAAACACAGTAATAATAAGTTATACGGCAGTCAAAACACCTGCTCCTGTGACAATAAACCTGCGCCCCTTTATCCATATCAGACCACATAATGCACCATTTGGAGCAAGCCTGATTAAACATTACCTTCTTACCGCTGATGGCAGCAGGTATGAAATATATGGTGACAGTAAATTACCTCATTTAAAACTCCTTCTTGGCGGAAATAACTCCAGATTGATTCTTGATGGTGGGACCACACAGGAAATCATGCACGTAATTGAAGCAGAACGTGGTTATGATGCACTTTCTTCATTATGGACTCCAGGTTTTTTCTCGGCCAACCTCTCAGATGGTGAATCTGTCACTCTCACTGCATCATGTGAACCATGGAACACTGTTATGGCAATAACACCTGAACAAGCACTCGAATTGGAATCAGCAAGAAAACATGATTTAATTAAACAAGCCGATGAAAGTTTACACAAGGGGTTACCGGCCGAATTGATCCTTGCAGCAGACCAGTTCATCGTATCAACATCAGGAAGAAAAACTGATTCTGTATGCAGTCATACAGCCGGTGATGAACCCAGGTCCATTATCGCCGGATATCACTGGTTTACCGACTGGGGCCGTGATACAATGATAAGCCTCGAAGGACTTACACTGGTTACAAAAAGGTTTACTGAGGCAAGATGGATTATTCGTACTTTCAGCCGATATATACGTAACGGCCTTTTACCAAATCTGTTTCCTGAAGGGGAAAATGATGGTTTGTATCACACTGCAGATGCGACCCTGTGGTTTTTCCATGCCGCTTACAGATATTTTTCTTATACAAATGACCTGGAAACGGTTGAATACTTGCTTCCTGTTCTCATAAACATTTTTAATCATCATGTAGATGGAACGCTTTATGGAATAGGCATTGATAATGAAGACGGATTGCTTAGACAGGGACAGAACGGATATCAGTTAACCTGGATGGATGCAAAAGTCGAAGACTGGGTTGTCACTCCAAGAGATGGAAAAGCAGTTGAAATCAATGCGCTATGGTACAACTGCATCAGAATACTTGAAAGATGGATCTCGGAATTAAAAGGTACTGAAGCATCAAAACCTTATTCCGATCTTGCTGATAAAGTGTTTCAGTCTTTTAACAACAAATTCTGGTACGATGATGGTGGTTATCTTTATGATGTTATAGATGGCAAAAAAGGAAACGATACAGATTGCCGTCCGAATCAGGTATTTTCGTTTTCTCTTGATTATCCTGTTCTGGAACCAAATAAACGGTCCGATGTTCTCGATGTAGTTCAACAAAAACTGCTTACCCCCTTTGGGCTTCGCTCGCTGGCCCCCGGGCACATCGATTATAAACCAAGATATTTTGGTGATCTCAGGGCAAGAGATGCAGCCTATCATCAGGGAACCGTTTGGGCATGGCTGACGGGTCCATTTATTGACGCATGGCTAAGGGTGCACAATGGTGATAAATTGGGAGCACGTAAATTCCTTGAATCTTTTGATAATCACCTCAGTGATGCCTGTGTAGGATCTATAAGTGAAATCTTTGATGCAGAAAAACCATTTATCCCAAGAGGTTGTATTGCACAAGCCTGGAGTGTGGCAGAAATTTTGCGTAGCTACTATAAAACTGCATAAAATACATTTCCCTCAATCAGAAGGATAATCACATGCATGTCGCCATTCTTGCACCGGTTGCCTGGCGTACTCCTCCAAGGCATTATGGCCCGTGGGAGCAAGTTACTTCAAGCCTTACAGAAGGTCTTGTAGACGCTGGTATTGAAGTTACACTTTTTGCGACCCGTGATTCTTTAACAAAAAGTACTCTGGACTCAGTCATACCAACCGGGTATGAAGAAGACCAGACTATTGATGCAAAAGTTGCTGAAGCACTTCACGTTTCCAATTGTTTTGAAAAAGCAGACAAATTTGACCTTATACATAACAATTTTGATTTCATCCCTTTGACATACAGCAAACATACTTCCACCCCTGTTCTCACAACAATACACGGTTTTTCATCACCATCCATTATACCTGTTTATGAAAAATATAACGATATCAGTCATTATGTATCAATCAGTAATTCAGACAGGAATTCACGGCTGAATTATATGGCAACAATTCATCATGGTATTGACATCAGGCATTTTACTTTCAGTAACAGCCACAATAACTACCTGGTTTTTTTCGGAAGAATACACCCGGACAAGGGAGTTCATAACGCAATTGAAATAGCACGAAGATCAGGCAAAGAACTGGTAATTGCAGGGGTAATTCAAGATAAAAACTATTATCGGGATTTTGTGTATCCGTACATTGACGACAAACAGATCCACTATATAGGGAGTGTAAACCCGACCGAACGCAACAAACTGCTTGGAAACGCTCAGGCACTTCTTCATCCGATTTCTTTCAAGGAACCATTCGGACTTTCTGTAATAGAATCAATGGCATGTGGAACTCCTCCTGTTGCCTTTAACAGAGGAAGCATGTCTGAAATTATCACATCCGGGCATGATGGCTTTCTGGTAAACACGGTTGATGAAGCAGTTGTCAAACTTGACAGCATTGATTCTGTCAACAGAATCAATTGCAGAAAAACAGTCGAGAAACGTTTTACTTCAGAACGCATGATTCGTGATTACATTTCTATTTACAATAGAATTATCACCCATTGCTCTCATTTGTAAAAACCTCAACAACAGTCGGCAAATCTTTACACAATAGATACTGACAATCCATGGCATATATGTTGCGGATGTTATTTAGGGAAAAGACGTGATCTGCTTCTCTGGAGGGCCTGCGACATGAGTATACGGCTGTTGGCTATTATCATAATCACTATAATTTTTTCTCACTGCGACAAAAGCTCATATGACAATGCACAAAATCTTTTCAAAAAAGGCACCCAATGTCAGAATACCGGGAATATTTACGATGCTTATGTTTTTTATAAACAGGCAATAAATAAAGAATGGAATCCTCTTTTTGAATGGGCAGCAGCTTCTACAGCTCCGAATCGTTACACAGCGAACCTTCATGCAAAAGCAGCATGGTCGGGTGGATTAAGAGACAAGGATCTGTTTATCTTTCTGCTTAAAACATGCCAGTTTAAAACTTTAGACAACGCTTTTGCCTATTCTGTTGACCTTCTCTCACAAATGCCAGACAGCCATAAAACCGGTTATCTTAAAGGGCAGATACATTTTAATCTTGGAGACAATAAAACAGCATTATCTGTATGGAAACACGCGTATCAGAATTATCCGGATTCCGATCTCGCGTCTGCAATTACCGAACTTTTTTTCGCTGAAGGAATGTACGATTCGCTCTTTACTTTTTGCTCCATGGCAATTGAAAATAATCTTCTCGATCAATCCGGCTACACTCTTTACGCATACGCTTTGGCACATACAGGTCGTTTTGAAGAAGCCGATTCTGTTCTAAACCTTTTTAAGCACAGATTCAACCGTTATGATTTTCATGAAGAAAGAGCATGGCTTTACTATTTTTCGGGAAATATCAATAATGCAATAAAATTGCTCGAATCCTCGCTTAAAAAAACAGGTTTCAGGTATATACAAAAGAAACTGATGCTCTCCTTTTTTTACAGCCAGAACTCAGATACTACAAACCTTAAACGCATGCTCTCTTCAAACAGAAAACATACTGAATCAGAAAAGCAGATACAGACATTCAATGATGCAATGTTTTTGTTAAGTAAACATGATACTCTCACATCTGAAAAACTCGAAGATTTACGTACTTTTTTCATGCAAAATACGGTTTATCATTTTGTACGTGCCAGATTAAACATTCACAGAGCCCCTCATCGTTCATTTGAATCCTTTAAACTGCTTCCATCAGTAATCACGCGTTTCCCTGATATCACTCTGGAATATGCTTCACTACTTAGATCTAATGGAGATTTTAACTTCGCTTTATCCTTACTGACACACCTGCACAATCGTGGCATTTACAGTAAAGAATCATTGGTAATGTACAGAGATCTCGCATTCAGGCTAAATTTCATTAATGAAAGTTTTGAAACCGGCCTTTTTCTTGAACATATGTTTCCCAACGATAACAATATCAGACTCAATAATGTTCAGCTGCTTATTAAAGCAGGAATGCTCGATTCAGCTGCCAGGAAGCTGCATGAACTCCGCATGAACCACCCCAATGAACCCGGTTTTCAGACACTTTACATCCAGGTATTGTTCATGCTCAAGGAATACGAGAAAGTACTTCTTGAATGTAATGCAAGCACAGCTCCACTTTATGACATTTTAGCAATGAAGGCTCGTGCTCTTGTAAAGCTCAACAGAATTAATGAGGCAGATTACATTTATCAAAAACTGTTAAGTGTTAAAACTGATATGGAATTGTCTGCTGAATATGCGGATTTTCTTTATTCATCAGAGAAAACCGAAGATGCTGCTGCCTTGTATCAAAACATTATCGACTCCTGCAACAGCTCTGAGCAGAATTTAAAAGCGACTGTGCAAAACAAGCTGGCAAAAATTCTTCTAAACTCTTCATCAGGAGACAAAAACAAAGCTTTGAAAATTGCTTTCGAAGCATTTCAAAATAAAAATAATGATCCATACATAATAGATACATATGCAGAAGCACTCAGACAAACTGGCAAGATCCTCGAAAGCATCAACCTTTTACAGGGAGCTATATCCAAAGATCGGAACCCGCTTCTTCTGAACAGACTTGCTTATACACTAAATATGACAGATAACAAAAAAATTGCAGCAGAAATTTATAATGAACTGCTTGAACTATCTGATTCAACGCTCAGCAATTACAAGCTTTCAAAAGATGAAATCAGAGAATATATGCGGCTTTTTTAAGGAAAAGAAACTTTTTTGACCTGTTAACGCTTCAAAACATCCACCCTGTGGCTTAACATCTTGTCATTATCAAAAATGAAATACCCGCTGATATAATTACCGTCAAGAACAAGTGGCAGCCAGTACCGGTCATCAGCCCACATCTGATCATACGGTATTTTATCTATGCAACACCAGAACGGTTTGGCTTCATCAGATTCTGACGGTTCTCCCTTGTATTTATCCGTAATAAAGATTGTGCCATGAAGCGAATAGCCGTCGATAAAGATAAAATGAAGTTTTCCAACCTCTTTTACATCCCAACATTTCAACCCGATCTCTTCACCGGTTTCCCTGATTGCAGCCTGCCAAGGTGTTTCTCCAGGTTCAATTCTACCTCCCGGAGCATTAATTTTACCTTTTCCCAAACCAGTTTTTTTGTGTATTAACATCACGCGATTACCATCTCTGATAAAACATAAAACCGCATACTCTTTGGGCATCCAGGTTTTCCAGTTAACATCAGAAACACTGTTTACAGTATTGTTGTACATTTATTCTAAAACCTGCTGTAACAAAAACTTGATAATATATTGCATGTCAAAACAGATCCGGAAACTGCTTGTCAAACTGCAAGATCCGGCCACCTGTTTACTGATATGTTTTGGACAGAAATGATTGCAGAAGAAATTAAAAAAGAACCATAATCTCACTAAAGATTAAATCTCAGCACTTTTCAGGATCTTTTCTGTCAGGAAGAGTAAGATAGTATGTGACTAATTGAATTGCAATTCTTTGTGGAAAATTCCTGCGATACGCTCTATAGCCTGGTGTTCATCAGAACCCTCCGCTATCACTTCAACATGAGTTCCTTTTTCGGTACCAAGAAGAAGTACCTCAAGAACTGAACGACAATCTGCAGTTTTATCGTTTCGCTTTAAAACCACTCTGGATTCAACTGCTTTTCCAGTCTTGATCAGATCCAGAATAATTGAATCAGTAAAAGCAATCTCCTCATTGGTAGAAATAATTTTATTGGTCATTAAGATCTCCCGCGATGATGATTTCCAGTATAATATTTAAAGAGTAACATAGTTTAACGAGAATATCAACCTTTTTTTCTTTAAACCTGAACAGACATATTGTCTGTAATATTTGTTTTGCCATACACCCTTGAATCAGTCATATGTAACAAAAATCGAGCCATTTTGCGCAGCTAACATCACAGACAATGTTTGCAAAGCAGATCATACGAAGGTGTCATTACTTACATAATAACCTGGAGCATCCTTTTTTACAACTTTTCTTTGCACACCTTCACATAATTTATTGCTTTCATTAAGGTTAGACTGTTTTTCAGTTACCCTGATATTTATATTCGTTCTGAACATAAAAATTATTGGTAACGAAATCAGGAGAATAGATGAGATTTTTCAATTGGGGCATTGTTGGTACGGGTACTGTTTCTCATCTCTTTGCAGAAGGACTTAAAAGTGCCAGTGGAGCAGTTCTTTATGGAATAGCCTCCCGATCCCCAAAAAAAGCAAAAACTTTTGCTGAAGAATTCAATATACCAGTGTATTATGACAATTACCGGAAACTCGCATCAGATCCATCTGTAAATATAGCTTATATAGGCACTCCTAATTCTTTTCACTATGAAAACTCCCTGCTTTTTCTTGAAAAAAAAAAGGCAGTATTATGCGAAAAACCATTTGCAATGAACTACAAACAAGCCAGTGAAATGATAAAAACTGCCAGAAAAAACAATTGTTTTATTATGGAAGCTTTATGGAGCAGATTTTTACCTTCAATTCTCAAGTTGCAGGAACTTGTCAAAAACCGAATCGTTGGTGAACCGGTTGGGATTAAAGCGGATTTTGGTTTTTATACTCCATACAATGTTGAAAGCCGTTTATTTAACAGATCGCTTGGTGGTGGTTCTCTATTGGACATCGGTATTTATCCGGTATTCTTATCTTTGCTTCTCTTCGGATATCCGGACTCATACAGTGCACATGCGATAAAAACTCCTTGCGGAACAGACCTTTCTACGGGAATTTTCTTTTCATGGAAATCCGGGAAATTTGCGCAGCTGCTTTCATCATTTGCTGTTGATCTTGATTCCGAAGCTGTTATTTACTGTACCAGGGGCAAAATCACACTTCATTCCAAATTTCACATGCCTACAGAGATTTCTGTAACACCACCTGATGGTCCAATGAAAAAAATTCCACTTACCTGGAGAGGTAATGGATACAATTACGAAGCAGAAGAGGTAATGAGATGTATTTCTCATAATAAAATCGAAAGCAGCTTTCTTCCACACGATTTCAGCCTGAAACTGATGAAACTGCTGGAATCATTATTGGAACGTATTGAAAATTCTGAACCCTTACTTCAACCAAATCTTCAATACATAAAGGATTAAACCGATGAACCCTTCAACATTTTTTAATGCCCACCACTCCCCTCTCGGAGCATTTTCCACTTTCACACTTGGCAAAGAAGGTATGAGTGGAGGATTGGGGATGGAATTAAGCGGACCGGCGAACCAGAATCTTTATATCGGTCTGGAATCTTGTGATAAAAATAATTTTGAGTTTTTACCATTCTTTGAGCTCTCCGAAAGCATAAGAAAACGGTTCGAATCAGAAGACCGAAGCAACGATAACGAATCTGCTATTAAAACTACAATTTTTGATCCTTCCAAAATAGAAAGAGATTTTAATCTCTCCACAGATACCTGGAGAGCAGGTGATTTAACATTCACACTACTCTCACCTGTATCATCAATACCTGATCCGTTAAAAACTAACAGTACTGAGCTTAAGCATGCACTTGTCCCATCAGTTTTTGCAGAAATAACAATCGATAACTCAGGAGTCAGCAGGTCCAGAAAAGCAGTTTTTGGTTTTCAGGGGAATGATCTTCAGTCTTCAATGCGAAGGATAGATGACACTACCGGCAACAGGATTACAGGAATAGGCCAGGGTCGCCACTGTGCAATTTGCACTTCAGATCCGGATGTCTTGTCCGGCCTGGCATTTACCATAGAGGAGCTTTTGTATCAGGAACACAAGGAAAACCTGCTGTTTGGATTGGGTACAACAGGCGCTTTGATTATGACAGTTCCTCCCGGAAAGATCTGTACCTGGAAATTTGCAATCTGTTTTTATAAAGGCGGTACCGTTACTGCAGGAATGGATACCTGTTATTATTATACCAGATTTTTTAAGGACATTGAAGACGTTGCAGAATTCAGTCTCCGAAATTTTGACTACTATAGAAACAAATCTATAGAATCAAACCTGATGATTAACAAAGCAGGTTTGTCAAATGAACGCAAATTCATGATTGCTCATGCTGTCAGAAGTTATTATGGAAATACGCAACTGATGTGCAGAAAAGACAAACCGGTCTGGCTCGTTAATGAAGGTGAATACAGAATGATTAACACTTTCGACCTGACAGTAGATCACCTTTATTTTGAATTGAAAATGAATCCATGGACTATAAAAAACACACTCGACATGTACACAGAAAGATACAGCTATTATGATTCAACCCACTCCCGTGATAATGACAATTTATATCCGGGCGGAATAGGCTTCACACATGACATCGGTGTAGCAAACACATTCTCCAGACCCCAATTTTCTGTTTATGAGTTGTCTAATCATACAGGGTGTTTCTCTTATATGACACAGGAACAGTTGACAAACTGGCTGTTATGCGGATCTGTTTACTTCTTTGAAACTTCAGATCTGACGTGGCTCCAGAAACAAAGGAAAACTTTTGAAGAATGTTTTAAAAGTATGCTCAATCGAGACCACTTCGATCCATCACAAAGAGACGGTATTATGGATTTTGATTCATCCAGAACTGGTACCGGCTTCGAAATAACAACCTATGACAACATTGATCGTGCTCTTGGACAGGCCCGCCGCAACACCTATCTTGCAATGAAATGCTGGGCTGCTTATATTTGTCTCCAAAAGATTTTTCTGGAGCTGCAGTCTTCAGATCTTGCACAGCAGGCCCAAAATTCTGCTTCATTGTGCGCACATACCATTATTGGATCTGTTAAAGATAATGGAACAATTCCAGCTATTCTTGAAAACGGAAATGGTTCAGTTACTCTTTCGGTTGTTGAAGGCCTGATATTTGTATGGTTAATTGATAAAGATCTTGTTGATACCAATGGACCTTATGGAAAACTCATAAGTACATTAAAAAAACATTGTGAAACAGTCCTTGAATCAAAACTGTGTGTTTTTAATGACTGTGGATGGCGCTTGTCATCGACCAGTGATAACTCATGGCTCAGTAAAATCATTCTGTGCCAGTTTATTATTAACAACATTCTAAAAATTCCGGTTGATTACAGGGCCGACCAGGCTCATTTAAACTGGCTCCTTGATCCAAGAAACAGTTATTATGCCTGGAGTGACCAAATGACTAACGGGTTAGTCTGCGCAAGCAGATACTATCCCAGAGGAGTCACTTCTATTTTATGGCTGAATGAATAAAAACATTTTATATGGTTCAATTTTCAAGTCAGAATTGAATTATCCCCTGTCTCTCATCAAAAGGGTTGTTTTAATGAACAATATAAAAACGGTGTGGGGAGAAATTTCTGGATCGGTGTAGAAACAGCTTTGAAGGGAGTATTTGGGCCTTAAAAAGGCCCTTGTATCTCCACAAAAAGCCTTATTCTGGTTTAATTGCTTCGGCTGGACAAGATTCAGCGCAAGCGCCACAATCTGTACATTTATCGCTATCAATCACATAGATAGGATCTCCTTCGCTGATTGCTTCAACCGGACATTCTGGAAGACAAGTTCCACAAGCCAAACAGGCATCTGTTATTTTATGAGCCATTAAGCCCTCCTTTTTATTTTAATTTAATTAAAAAAATTCAGAGTTAAAATACGCTCTGAATTCGGTAATTATTGTCATGCTGGTTTAATATGAAAAACCAACTTATATGCTCAATATAATTTTATTCATACCCATATTATAGGGTGATTCATTCTTATGCAGAGAAAATGTTTTAAGCAACCCAACATGATAAAAACATAATTTTCGCTCTGGCATATTCGCCCCAGGATTACATTTTTTACACCGGAAACTCCACACAACAATTTTTTCCTGATACAAATGAATGGTCTGGACATCAGTACCAAAAACTGATATTATTTCCAAAAATTGCAGGTTCTGATATTAATGAAACTATTTAACACTTATAACAGCATCCCTGAAACTGTTGTCAGTTAACATATTATAAACAGTTTTCAGTATAGTATTACTCAAACACTCAGAAATTCCATCGGAACCTTTGGGATGGCTATACAGCTCAGAACTTCCGCTTATAGCACCTTCCCATACCAACATATTATTACTGCTGCGTACATTAACCCGAAAACTCATTTCCCCTCTCTGTTTTAGATCATCTACTAAATAAAATCTGGATATTTCTTTTTCAATTATAAGGTTGCCTTTTTTTGAAACTCCCTGGATTCCCAAAAAATTTAGTGCATTAATAATAGACTGAGTTAACCATTTACTCATGTTTTCAGGTGTATATAAGGGGATATATTTATCTGCTATAAGTTTATCTTCCAGTATTTTTCCGATTATTGCCGGTTTTTCACGATTATCTGTAATAACTGGTATTTCAAAAACAAAAGACTTATACGCTTTAAGTGGCTCCAGATCGAAGTCATCTATTCTTAAATTCGGTTTCCATTCAAGAGAGACCTTTTTTGAATTTTCATCATGAATCTGACATGTTTGAGTCTGTGGAGCACATAAAATGAACAAGAATGATATTAAAGCAACTAAATAAGGTATAAATCTGTAATGAACCATTTTTTACCCCCTTTGTTAGAAATGGGAATATAAAACCGGATATTTGTTCACACAAATTAAAAGTCATTAAAAACCTTAATAGTAACGATTCTTTTACGTGAATCTTTTTCGCAGACAATGGCACTTTTTGAATTATGAATTATGAATTATGAATTATGAAACAAATCGGATATTCTACTATACGTGGTTTATCAATATTTTGCCACTTTCTTCTTAGTATTGCTTTCGGCGGTTTATCCTGGATGTTTTTTTTAATTTTGATAATTCACCATTCACCATTTTATTATGACCCTCACAGCCATAAAACTCTTTCAGCAGCAGTGCCGCTCGCGTTGCTCACGTAAATTAATCGTCTCAATTCAGATAAACGATTTATCATTTGGCATGAAACTTGGATATTTTAATCAATAGAAATCAACTATCTGCTTTCCCCTAATCAGGAGCAGCTATGAAAAAACATGACTTTCCACAAAGACTTGAAAAAGGTAATACAGTAAACAACGCTCCAATCGACAAACATATTCCCTTTCTGGCAGGCAGACCGAAAAGAGACTGTGTGATTGATCGGGATGATCTCCTTAATTTGCAAATCTCTATCTATACAAGCAAATCTCTGGAGGAATTTCTTCATTCAACCTGATATATTAAATTGATAGCTAATGTTTGTTCAATTTCTGAACAAATGTTCTTATAAAAGAATATATCGGGTCGGATCAGAGCTGTTTGCAGGATACATGGAAGCTGCTCTTTGATAAAACGATCCCTTTACGCTTTTAACCAACTCAGTCCGGAGAAACAGAAGAATACCGGGCTGATTTTGCTGCCTTTTCAGTTATCAAAATTACTGCATCCAGGAACGATCAGAAGTCCCCTGGACACCGCGAACTTTCAAATCGAAATCGTCAGGATTATTTGCATACTGTTTAGCTGTCTGCAATGAAATTAACTCATCCTGATAAAGCTGGAACAGGGATTGATCGAAAGTTTGTGATCCATACTGAGTATTTCCATCCGCGATTGCCTGTAAAAGAATATGAGTATTATGCGGCTGCTGTATCAGCTCGGCAATATTTGCATTGTTGACAAGTATCTCAGCTGCCGGAACTCTTCCCTCACCCCCCCCCTGACGAGGCAAAAGACGTAATGATATTACAGAAACAAGGACACTGGAAAGTACAAGTCGAATCTGGTCGTGCTGATGAGGCGGGAAAAATGAGATGATTCTTGATATCGTTTCAACAGTATTCATTGTGTGAAGCGTACTCATCACCAGATGACCGGTATCGGCCGCGCTCATGGCAGTTTCCATCGTCTCACTGTCACGAATTTCCCCAATGAGTATAATATCCGGGTCCTGACGAAAACTGGCTCTAAGTGCAGAACTAAACGAACCAGCATCAGTACCGATCTCTCTTTGAGCAACAATACTTCTCTTGTCTTTATATAAAAATTCAATGGGATCTTCTATCGTAACTATATTTGATGATGTGTTTTTGTTAATATGTTCAACCATTGAAGCAAGCAACGTAGATTTACCACTGCCAGTTGTTCCGGTCACAAGAATAAGACCACGTTTGCGCATGGCAATATCCAGGATAACTTCAGGAAGTAATAATTTACTGAATTCCGGTACGGTTGTTTTAATATATCTGATTGCAAATGAAGGCGTTCCACGCTGATGATACGCGTTTATCCTGAACCTCCCCAACCCTTTAACACCTATGGCGAAATCCAGTTCGTGATTGCGGCAGTAATTATCATACTGTTCGGAATTCATAAGATACTGAATTATCGCTTCCATCTCATCAGTTTTAACAGGCTCTGTATTCAGTCTGAAAAGCTCTCCATCAACACGCATCACAGGAGTCACTCCAACCCGCATATGCAAATCGGATGCATTTTTGTCAACCATTAATTTCAAAAAAGATTGTATCCGGATCATAACTCAATAAGTTCCTTTGGAGATTGGGTAATCGCACAGGATTTATCACTTCCTAAAACAAGCATATCCTCAATTCTCACACCCCCGAATCCCGGTAAATAAATACCTGGTTCGATTGTAATTACAGTATTTTTTTCCAGTTTTTTTTCTGAAAAAGGACTTATCCGGGGTGCTTCATGAATTCTCAATCCAACACCATGTCCAGTCGCATGCCCGAAATACTCCCCAAAACCAGATTCATTTATAATTGAACGCGCCTTGTAATCCAGCTCTTTCCCTTTCATTTCTGAACGAGCTGCCTTACACGCTTCTTTTTGAGCCCGGAGAACAATATCATAGATTTCTTTCTGACGCGCATTTGCCTTACCCATAACCACCGTTCTACTCATATCAGAACAATACCCGTTTACTGTACATCCAAAATCAAAAAGAATCCACTCCCCTTTTTGCAGAACCTTTTTTCCGGGTCTGCCATGAGGCAAAGCACTTCGAGCTCCAAACAAAACTATCGAATCGAAAGAAGGTTTTTCTGAACCAGATTCACAACAAAAATTCTCAAGCTGTTTTGCCAGTTCATTTTCAGTAACACCAGGTTTTATAACTTCAAGTATCTTTTCAAAAGCCTTGTCACCTGCCTGTGCAGCTTTCTTCATTAAAGAGATTTCTTTTCTTACCTTTGATAAAAACTGCTCAGAAACCTGTGATGAAAGAGCAACAAATGAGACTTCCCGGCTATGCTGTTTCAGCAAATCCAATTCATCAACAGTCAAACAGTTCGATTGAAATCCGACACGACGTCCTTTTGGAAAATATCCCGCAACAGCGCTCAAAAGATTTTCATTTACCATTCTGAAAGACCAGATATTGTTTCGGGAACAAAACCTCTCTGCATCAGATTTGTAACGAAAATCAGTAAAAAGAAGGCTCTTTTTTCTGGAAACAAGTAAAGCTGCATTTGACGATCGAAATCCACTTAAGTATTCGACATCAACAGGGTCTGTAATCAGTATATACGACACTTTGTTTGATAATAGTAAACTTCTTGTTTTTTCCAGTCTGTTCATTTTAAAACGATTACCTGTTCTTTTTCCTTTTTGCGATTACTGCTTTTTTACTTTTTTTGATTCTTACTCCCGCAAGGGGGCGGGTGTCATTGGCTGCCTTTTTCTTTTTCCTTCTCTCCTTTTTTGCAGAATCATTACCAGGTTTTCCCTTTTCGGATTCAGGATAAAACACAGTTTCTGTTATCGCAGCCTCTGAAATATTTTTTATATGCTCAAGCCTTTTTTTAAGTTTCTCATTATCAGGATCGCGCTCAATTAACCTCTTATACAATTGTATGGCTAATTCCGACTGGCCCTGATGAAAATAGATATCTGCCAGAGTCGGTGTAAGCACATGATCAGGAATAGAAAAACTTCTGTCCCTTTCATCCATTCCTTCCGACTGCAAATCTGCAACTGTCTGCATTACATCTTCGCTTTGGGAATCCTCAACAAAAAAAGTACCCTCGGTTTCTTTTTCCGAATCCAAAACTTTCGTATCATCAGAACCAGAACTTTTCACACCGTCTCTACACGGTTCAACATCCTCTTTTTTAATCTGATAATTAAGGTCACTTGTATCTTGCGACAATTCTTCGGTTACCTTTTGAGAAGATTCCTTTTCATCTGGGAAATCAGTTTTCTGTTTGTTATTATCAATTGTTATGTTTGAGGAATCAGTAACCTGATTTTTATCTGTTTCATCCAATTCAACGTTTTCTGTTTTTGAAAGCTGCGTGTCAGCAGTCGGGTTATCATTGTGATTTTCAGGGATTTCAAAATCGGTAACAGTCACACTGTCCACAGAACCTTTCGTGGAGTCGATATCAACAGGCTTATGATAATCAGAATTCTCCTCCTGATTATCGTCAGTATCAGACTGATCAAAGATTTCGGAGATTACACCGGGCAGCGACTCCATTTCTTCTGATGTGTCTACATCCGGAGTATCATCTTCAATGCCGGCAGTGTTCATTTTAACAAAATCATCACCAAGAGATTCTTCCTGAAATGTGTCTTCAATCTCAATATGGTCAAGCACTTTTAAATCCTCTTCGTACGATTTTCCAATATTATTACCTGAGATTGAATAAAATTCATTTATATCATAATCCTCGGAAGACTCTTCATCATCAGGAATCAAAACATTTCCTGCTATATCAAAAAGATTCTCATCCGGAAAAAATTCCTCCAGACGTTTTGTAATATCCACCCCAGATATTGTTGGTGGTCCATCTATAGAATCTGCAGCTTCACCATAAACATTTACTCCGATTTCAGGTTCAACATCTTTACTATCTGTTTTTTGTTCAGGATTATCCAACGAAATCGTATCAAAAATATTTGATTCACTCTCCTGTGATATCTTTTCAGAACTAGCCTGAGCCCAGTTTTCATCAAAAGAATCCCTGTTTTCCGAAGATTTATCCGGTCCATTGGAAAAAATCGAATCCAGTTGCTGCGCTATATCGTTTCCCGAAATCTGCTCCAGTAAATGGTTATCATTTTCGAAGGAATTATCTTCGGAATAATCGCTGCTTTCATCGTCATCTAAACTTGATTCTTCATCCAAAAAATCCGGTTCCTGTTTATCTGATTCGGATATCTCACCATCCGAAGAGTTATCAGAAAACAAACTATCAATTTGCTGGTCAATATTATTATCAGAATTTTCGTCGACAAAAGAGCTTTCAGGCAAAATCTCCGGACTTAATTCTGCATTATCAGCTATTGTTCCGGAATCATTTTGTTGCGGTTCGATTAAAGCAGACTCCACACTGCTTATATCTTCATCAGACGAACCGGTATCTTCGGGTTTTGAACCAATTTCTTCTGTAACTTCCGAAATAAAATCGGACAAACTGCTTTCAGCCATTTTATTATCAGAATTATCCTTTATGACAGTACTCTCCGAATCCAGTTCTTCACCGGACAATTCCTGACCATTTGGGTATTCAGTAATTAACTCCTGAGACTGTTCCTGATCTTCAAACGAAATTTTATCGTTATCTTCAATAGTTGCATCATCAGTAAGAGTATTTTTGTTCTGCTCAACCGGGTTCTCTATTATCAAGTCGCTGCCAGACGAATTGACACTTTCATCAGAATCATTATCAGAGAACAAAGCATCCAGATGTTCTGCGATATCATCTCCCGACACATGTTCATCGGAAGATTCCTGAATAATTGCATCCATTTCCGGTTGATCACTTTCACTCTCTTCAATCACCAGATTGTCAAAATTACTATTCTGATCAGTTTCATTTGTATTCTGTTTTATGGATTCAATTTCCGGGTCATTCACACTTTCCGGAAGTGATGAATCTACAGATACAGATTCCTCCTCAAAACCATTTCCACCCGAATCTGATTCACCAAAACCTACTGCTGAATATTCTTCATAATCGATGATATCTCCTGTTCCCTGCGAATTGATTTCATTACTGAAATTCAAATCATCAAAATCCACTACCGGCATGTCTGAAGACTGTTCAGGGTCCTGTCCTGAACGGATTTTATCAATCAACAGGCGATCAAATTGTAAAGTTTCTTCGAATTCGGAAGCAGCATCTGCAGTCAGTTGATTTTCATTATCTGATAAATCTTTTTGTTCTGGAAAAGCTCCGTCATTTTCATCAACATACTCCGTAACACCATTAACAAATGATTGATTCGGTTCTGATTGATCCAGATTACTGACTTGATCTTCCTGGTTTTCAGGAAAAGTAGAATCCACAAAATCCGGCTTGTCCTGTTTCTCTATCTGCTCATCAGATCCAGAAAAAAGTTCATCAATTCGGGACGATACATCAGCACCGGATACATCGCCACCCTGCAGTTCTTCACTTTCGAAATCAGTCTGAAATCCGCTGACTTCATCACTTTCCGGTTGTGTCACATCGTCTGGCAAACTCTCTTTTTCAAAAAGCTTGTCCATTCTGCTGCTTATATCGTCACCAGGGATCTCTTCTGTTCTGTCCGGATAAAGATCATCCATCTGTTTTTGCGCACTCAACCCATCTTCAGGCAGAGAACCGATTTCATACTGATCAACAGCCGGTTGAACAGTGGTAGCCAGCTGCGACAGATCATTTTCTTTATTATCACTACTGTTGAATTCTGTCGGATACTTCTCGCTCTCGTCAATTTCAAGTATTTCAAACAAACCCTTGTCATCTGGTAATTGCATGCCGGGTTTTAAAGTAGCACTGCCCAGCGGATCGATTTTATATAGAATTGAATAAAGCTCATCGGCTTTGCGATCCTGCCCTTTTTGCGAATAAATTTCAGCCAGTAACTTGATCGCAACACGATTTTGCCTGTCCACGCTGCAGATTTTTTTTAATTCTTCAATCGCCTTATCAAAATTTTCCTGATCCATGTAACAACGCCCCAAAATAAGCCGTCCTGTTACATAGCCAGGATGAATCCTTAATCCATTTAAACAGATATCTATTGCTTTCGATAAGTTTCCTTCTTCTCTGTATGCATCTGCAAGACGTGAAAAAACTCGTGATGCCGGATTTTTTTCCAGCCGAGCCTCAAATAAATCTACAGACTTTTCCGCTGAGCGGGTTGTCATTAAAAAACCTCCACTTTACAATAAAGCTTACCACACGATCAAAAAAAGATCAAGTATCAGACATCTTCATGATAATCTGTTAATCGGGCCAGTATTTCTGTTTATTTTTTTAACTATCGAAGTAGTGGAATAACCATCAACAAATGAAACAATCCTGATCTGACCCCCATATTGTTCCACTATTTTTCTTTCAGGAAGACTCTCTGGAGTATAATCTCCTCCTTTTACATGAACATCCGGCTTAAGGACTCTCAAAAACTGTTGCGGATCATCTTCCGGGAATATAAAAGTACAATCTACCATTTTCAGGGCTGCTACCAGATAAGCACGGTTCTTCTGTGATTGGAGAGGCCGATTTTTTCCCTTTAATCTGGCAACCGATTCATCAGAATTTATCCCTACAACAAGAATATCACCTAATGCAGCAGCTTCCAGCAAATAACGCACATGACCATAATGAAGCAAATCGAAACACCCGTTTGTTGTGACCAGAATCTTCCCCTGACCCCTTAACGTCTTTAAATAATCATTCGCGTTTTCAACATTATCAAAGAATAATGGTAACCTGCTTTGCATCTGCTCTCCCAAAAATAATGATTTCAAATAAAAATAGCATTCTTTTTGTCCCGATTAAAAATATCACACGAAAAAGTTTAGTTTATTGCACAAAAATTAAAATTTTACTTAAAATCCGGCATTTTTTGGATTTAAACAACTACTGTAAAGTTTTTGCTTGTGATCATCATTTTTACGTATTCACAGTTTAGAAGTCATAACCTTACTGCATGCCAGATATGAGACATCAAATCTGGCCGTATAATCCATGAATTGAATCCGGAATGCACTGAAAACAGAAAAAACAATATGAATAAAGGAATTCGATTATCATCATTTTTGATTTCCATTATTCTTTCCGGAAAAAGAGTGAATAATGCGATATGTTTGTGTAACAGAGAGTTTGTATTTTCGGGCGAGTTTTGTTCCGGATACTCCACTGTTATATTCTTCCATTAATTCCATGTTTCTTTTTTCATTTTTATTATCAACAGGAGATATTCCATACTTTTTCCGAAGATGGTGTACTGCCTGACGGGAAATTCCAAAGAGTTCCCCAATTGATTCATCTGTTCTGTGTTTTTTCTGAAGTTTCTGAAGCTGACTCTTGCTTATTCTTGTTCTCATAAATGCATACCGAATCCCAAACAAGTTTATCCTTCAGGGCCTCTATCCTGAATTTATTTCAAACCAGGTCGCTCTTCTGCACCTGCCATTCACTGATTCATTTGTATGGTACAACAATCAATATTACAATGAATATAATAATTTTTAAATAAACTTTAATCAGATACACCGGAATTGTCAGGTTCACACCCAGGATAATCAATACGCGATCGGCTTATTTTACCGGGGATTACCCCTGTTCAGAGGTGCACCAAATTCCAGCAAAGCTTTTTGCAGTTTAATAAGTTTTTTATCATCAATTGCAACGCCCTTTGGATGTTAAGATATATATTTTCATGCTCGCCGAGCAGACACGACCCCCGCAGTAGAAATTAAGAAATAAGAAACAGGAATAAAACCTTGAAGTTTTTTGGGCGTTGTGAAAACCTGTATCTTAATTGTAAATGGTGAATGATGAATGATGGAACAAAGAGTAATACTATTTTCGAAGGCAACATTGCCAGCATTCTGACGTGCTCAACCGCAAGCAACTGGAGTAATGAAATGCTGATCATTCACAATAAGGGAAGAAAACAACGATCTATTCCAATGACAGCCAAGGTTCAAAAAATGCTTAAAGAATGGATACGCTGTCGTAAATCATTATTGAATGCAAAAAGTTCACCCTTTTTATTTCAAAGAGAGGAGCTCAATTATCAATAAGGATGGCAGAGAGCCAGTTTCAAGGGAACAGTGGAAAATGTTGGTCCCGTTTTCTTTAAAAAAAGTAACGCCACATTCTCTTCGGCATGCATTTGCAAGCCACGCAGTTGACGGTAATGCTGATTTGTTAGTATTAAAAACAATACTGGGACATTCATCAATTAAAACAACTGAAATTTATCTGCGTCCTTCTATTGACACTCTTAAAAAAGCTGTAAATAATCACCTGGCAAATGATGTTATAAAAGAGTTGCGATCGAAACGGGTAGAGAGGTCTTTTCATTTAAATTTTACAAATATACAGATCATTAATTACAAGTGGGGCGTGTGTGCTCGGCGAGCATGAGGATCCAAATTCCAAATTCCAAATTCAAAATTCAAAATTCCAAATTCCAAATTCAAAATTCACTGAAGTGGATATCGATTAAGAAAATTATAAATAACAACAGAAAATGTCTGAACCGCTGATTTACCTGATGTGGATGATTAAAACCATGATTGATTTTTTTGATTATTTTCCTATCTTTATTTAAACAGGAATTATTCACAGTTTAAAGATTCGAACCTTTAAAACATTGTCAGAATCACGGACCCAGAAGATTGCACGAATTACACTGATAAATATTGATAGCTTGTAATCATCCCTGTCTTTCAGTGAAATCCAATAATCAGTGCCAATCAGTGATTCAGACACTTTCTTATGAATTGTTTCGAATTTTTAATTGTTACGGGCGTGTGCGCTCTGCGACCCGAATGAATATCAGTGAATTCATTGTTTCTTATATAAAAGAGTTATAAAGAGTGGTAGTAAAAATTAATTTGTACGGGCTTTCGCGCCCGGACGACGAGATACTATTTCCAGGGCAACAAAGGAACCAAAATGCCCGAGAGCGGCCATGTTTCGCTTATCACCTGCACCGAATGAAGATGAAATAAATAAGATTTATAGGGTTTTAATCAGTACACGTCTTTTTAAACTCACCCGACGTGAAGTCGGGATCACAAAAAAGCCGCTTTCCTTTGGTGCAGGTGCTGCTCAACATAACGGCCACGGAGAACCAATGTTTTCTAAATCCACTGAAGTGGATAAAGTATGAGATTAATATATAAAGATATTCCAGATTATTCTTATTGTTCACTAATATTAATTGTAAAACGAAATTATTCACAGTTTTCCACACGCCCCCAATATCAATTCATTGTTCTTCCTGTCTCGTATTTCGCTTTTTGATTTTTCCTGTTTGTTTTCATGCTTTTTCTTTGGTTTTGTTTCGTATTTCGAATTTTCCTAATCGTTTTGTTTCGAATTTTCAATTGTTACCGCGGGGGTCGTGTGCGCTCGGCGAACATGATGATCAATAAGCTAAAAAAACATTCTTACATCAATAAGTTGCATTGATCTAAACAAAAAAAACTCCCGCAAGTATTTATCCTTACGAGAGTTCTATATATGGTACGGCCAAAGGGACTCGAACCCCAAACCTTCTGATCCGTAGTCAGATGCTCTATCCAATTGAGCTATGGCCGCAAATAAACAAATTTTTTGTGACAAAGATCATCGAAAACTACAAATTAAAGTTTAATATAGTTTTTAATGCTCCAAAATATACATTCCGGCATTTCTGCTCCACAACCATCGAAATACAGAATTTTGCAGTACAATCATTTATAAACCCGGATTCTTTTAATCGCTTAATCCAAATCGCTTTTGATTGACTTTTTTTACACATGCTGATATAATCAATAACAGAACACTGAACCGGTTGAACAAACAGTTTACCGGACAGTTTAATCTGAAAACTAACAATATGTTAGCTGTCACTACCAGGTGTATACCCCGAATCAATTCATACCACATACAGAATCTTTGATGCCGGCTAAATCATTACACAGGAGAATATTATGCAAAATTATCTAACAAGCGGTCAGGTTTGTAAAAAACTCAGGATCTCAATTTCCACTCTCAAGCGATGGCTCGACGAACCTGAGCTCAATATTTCTGAGCAAAGAAACTATAACGGATGGCGACTTTTCTGTGATTCAGATGTCGAAACTCTAAAAGAATTTAAACGAAATATCAGAAAAAATGGTAAACGTTTTAAAAAAACAACTTTTATTCCGGTTACCTTGTCTGATAACAAATAAACAAGCTGTTATGAAACTATCTTCTTACCTTTTCATTGCAATGATCCTTTTATATTGTTCAAGGGCTTCGGGCCAAACAGTAAAACGAGGACGAAATGAGGGTACATTCAATATCCCTGCATCAAATGTACCTGGTAATGGGAATATCAATTTTGGAACAGTTTTAAATACAAACTACAGTGAAACCGGTTTTTCCATTGATCCAGGTGTATCTGTATCTGTCGGGTTTGCACATATCCTCCAATTTTGCGGTAAGATATCATTTCCTGAATTCAGAACCCTTGGATGTACTGAGGGCCGGATCCAGTTAACAACACCCTTTAACAACAACCTGCGCTTTTTCGGTTTCGCTTTGGCAGGCAACATTTACCTGTCCACACAAGAGGATACAATCAACAATACCGCTTTTTCAGGAAGACCGGAATACAACGCACATATTCGCCCTTCACTGACAATCGATCTGGACTGGATTTCTCTATTTAAAAAATTACCTTTAAAAACCTATTTCAATTTCAACATGGCCGAAAAACCGGATTCTCTCTTCAGATATGATCAACTTTCATTCATAATGGGAACAGAATGGAAAACTTATCAGCACAGCTTTTTCATTGATTTGGGCGCAGGAATGTTTAAAGGAAAAAAAAGCAGCCGTTTTAAAGGTGATGCAACATACAGGCAAAAAAGATTTTGGGTCGAACCTGGTATCAGATACCGTGTCCGTAAAAAATTCAGTCTCCTCGGTTCGTTAAGAATTCTTCTCTATCAGAATGTCAAAGCAAACAATCCTCTTGCTGCAGACTATTTAAGATTCTCGGCTGCATTGGAATTACCATTAATCTACCGGGAAACAAATTCAGAAGCGATACGGACCATGCTATTTGTGAAAAACGCAAAACAGGCAAGAAAAGACCTGATATCAGAAACTATCAATCAAAACAAAAAATTTAAAACCGATCTTGAAATGATTTTTGATGAATTTGACAAGGATTTCAAGGTGCCGGAAGATAAAAAAAGCATTACAGAAAAAAGAATGGAAATACAGCAAAAAATGAAAAACATCGAAAACCTTCTGAAGGAACTCGAATGAAAAAAATCTATTCTGTTTCTTTTTTAACAAACATTTGTCTCATACTTTGTGCGACTGTTTTCAGTAACGAAATCGGTAAAAGAAACAGAGGTGAATCATTTTATACCTGCAGCAACTCAAATACAACAGGCCCGGGAAATATCTGGTTCACTTTTGATTTGACCGGACATGTTTGGGACGACAAAGCTGCAAATCTTGATACCAGTCTGCAAAACAAAAAATGGTCCTCAAATCTCAGGGCGTTTCCTGCAATGCGTATTGATGCAGGGCTGTTCAATTTCTGTTCTGTCTTCCTTGAATCCAGAGTTCTTTCATGGGGATTTAAACCTGGCTGGGTCACTGGAGGCCTTAAATTAACATATCCCAATAATAACAGCCTCCGACTGCATGGTTTCGGATTGACATTTAAATACCAGTACCACTTCACTGAAAACAGCCCGTCTATCGGCGGTTACACAGGTTTCATGCCTGAAGGTTTTGTTGTCAAAGGCAGCTCCCTGGAATCCAAAATTACATATGAATTAGACCTTCTGGCTGCCATAAGCAAATTGCCATTACGCATTATAATAAATTCAGGCATACGTTTACCTGTGAAAAATGACAAATCCGGCCTTTACCAGTTTCTTTATGATGCAGGTGTAGTTTTCAACGGCCATTTTTTCGATCTCTTCGTTTTATATTCTCTTGAATCCTTCAATAATATTCTAAAACCCGTGATTATCAGACAGGATAACAAACGATTTTGTGTTTACTTTTCAGAGAATCCCATGTATCTGACTTTTGGCGGTACTGTCAGATACAAAAACGGCATGTCAGTATCAATATCAGCCCCGCTTCTGCTGAGTAAAAATCGTCAGTCATCTTTAAAACTTTCTGATAAAATTGAACTCCACAGAAATGAAAACCCTGATCGCTTTAAAGATGAAAAATCAAGGGATATCAAAGATCCTTTTGATCCATGGTTTGTTAACTGGAAAATTGCACTGGTCTTTACAATGCCGGTCAGATTCAAACGAACTGGTTCTGAAATGGTAAGAGATTACCTTATTCTGAAAACTTTTAAAGCTGACAAGAAAATCGATATTGATAAAAGATTGGATTACAATAACAACGGGTCTTATGAAGAAGATTCTGATACCAAAAAACGGCTCGAAAAAATCAGGAAGCGTAGAAACGAAATCCTGAATCAGGAATGATCATTTATGAAACACTTTTCATCAGCCTTTTACTTAAAAATGATCACAGTATCATCATTTATCCTTTCCTGTTTCTTCATTTGCTATTCGAAGGATGATTCCAGCCCTCAAACCAGATGGAGGATCAGGGAAAATCTGGCCCTGCGTTTCGGAAGTGAATTTGATAAAATCAATTCTCTGAACAACGCCCTGTCTTCGGCGTCAGATATTATAAATGAAATCCGTGATTTTCAATTATTCCCCAACGGGCTTACCCGTTTAAGCCATAAAGAGATCGTTGCAATAGACTCTTGTCTCGACATGCTGGAAAAGGATCATTCCACATTACTTAAAAAAATAGAATCACTGAAATCACCACTAGTTGATGCAATCGAGATTTTACGCGAAATGGTTACTGGTGTTCCTGTAGAAAACATGTTTGAAGTTCTGGAAAAAGGGGATATGAAAAGAATTGGCCAAATGATTGAAATCAAGGATCAAATCAATACTTTATGGACAAATATTGATTCATTACTTATAACTGTAATGACTGGAATCGGACTGAAACCAGAATTTCAGACACAGACAACAGACAGTAACTTGGCATATGATGAATTTCTCGATATCATTCAATCTGCACTCGGACACCATTTAAAAAAGCGCTACGACAGACTTGAACTTATAAAAAACAATCTTGTATCAAATGGATCAAAAAATCAGATTCTGGAAATCTATAACATTGAAAAACACCGGATTAAAGTTCTGATTTCCGATAAAAATTTTGTTTTAGCAGAAAAAAAACTGAAACATGCAATTAACAGATTTGATTCCATAATCAGTATTGATGACCTGTACCTGCTTCTTTTCCGATCCTGCTTTCTCGAAAAAAAATATACAGATGCATTAAAAACGATAGCCAAAGTTTCCGATGAAGCCAATTTAGGATTAAAACAGTTATATCGCATTCAAACACTTTATGCACTTCAGAGATGCCATGATGTTCTTGATGAAATGGCTGATACAGATATCACACGTTTCAAAGGCAAAAACAGGAACCTTCTTATCTGGCTCTTTCTTGAAAGCAGTTTATCTGCCGGTATTATTATTGATCATTCTGAACTTGCATCAGCTATTGACAGAAGATCTTCTTATGCACTTCATGTAATACACAGTCTGGCACGTACGTATCTGAAAAATCAGGATACTGCAACAGCGATTTCTGTAATGAATGGTGCATTTAATTATAAAATCAATTCAGAAATTGACATGATGGCATTCAGTAAGATCAAGCTTTCTTTAGCACAGTTACATTATGAAAGAGGTGATTATAATAATGCCTTGTCTGCCTTTTTTCAACTCCTTAACGATCACAATGAATATGAACACGCATTGTTTGGAATTTTATGGTGTTATATTAAACTGGATCAATTCGAAAAAGTTGAAGTAACTTTGCGTAAACTTGTTAATCAATCTCCTGAGTCGCCTTATGCGGCTAAAGCAACCCTTGTAATGGCAGAACATTACTTGCAGCTTGCAACATCTGAATGGGAAAAACTTCTTTATCTGGAAAGTGAAGAACAACGTTTGTCGCTGCTTCACCAACAACTTGCCAAAAAAATATCAGCAGACACATCCTTAAGAAATGATGTGAAATTTAAAATTGCAAGCCAGGAACTTTCTCTGTTAATGTCAAGAGTCAAAAGCGAACCCCGCAAGAAGTATGACAATTTTATAGAAATTTTTAATAAAACAACCAGAATTTGTGAATTTATTATCAATCACTACAGCACAGGCTCTTTTCAGGATGATTTTTTCTCTGTAAATCGTGAAAAAATGCTTTTTTACCTTGATTCCTTAATACTTGAAATTAACAGAAAAGATCATGTTACACCTATTATACATTCAAATACACTTGATAACAGAACTAAGATAAAAATGGTTGTTGATGAAGCCAGGGCGTTTAAAATCCATGCTGATCTTGCTTTTTATAAATGGAAACTTGAATTCCTCGACAAGAAAAAAACTCTTGTTCATAAAAATTTAATCTCAAATGATTCAATAAAAGATACAGCATTAGCAGAAATTGCAAAACAGCGTCTTGATTCTATTATTGTTGTTGAGGATTCAACAAAGAGTCATTTCTTTGACAAATTAACCCCATTATTGCATTCCATTCTCGATAATGCTTCAGATTTCCCGGATGCTGCTTATTTCAGATACCAGTTGGGTGAACTCTATTATGAAAATGAGATATCAGAATATACAAAAAAATATGATCTGTATGAAAAAGAACTTGACCTCTATCATTTTGCCAATGAAGATTATCAAAACGGTAAAATAAGCCAAAAGCCGGTACCGCCTACTATTGTGAAGCTTGATCACACCAAAAGCATTGATCAGTTTAAAAATGTCATTACCAATTACCCACTGTCTCCTTTTTGTGGAGCCTCACATTACAGTCTTGCCTGGTGTTATAATGATTTAGCCATGTTCGACAGTGCTTTTTTTCATATGGAAAAGGTTGCAATCGATTTTCCTCAAAACTACCATGCCCCACAGGCATGGATGTATTGCGGAGAATTTTACTTTGACAGAGCAGAGTTAGATCAGGCTGCCCAATGTTATCAGGCTGTTATGAAATACACTGATAGTGAGTGGTTTGATGAAGCTTTGTATAAACTTGCATGGACACAATATCGTCAATCAAACCCCAATAAGGCAATAAGCTCTTTTCTTGCTCTGGTAGACCTTGGGGAAAGTTCACCTGATGGCCGTTCACTTCTCGAAAAAGAATCTCTGGATTATATAGCAATCAGTTTCAGCGAAACTGATATCCTTGGCGAATACGGTCTTAAGCGGGCAAACGCTTTTGCAAAAAAACTTGGCAGCAGCACACAGAGCTACCAGATACTACACAGACTTGCTAATGTATATCGTGAGCAGGGGCGCTATGACATGGCTGAAAAAACCTATACTACCATACTCAATGACTATCCGGATTATCCAAAGAACGCAAAGGTTGAATCTGAACTGATCTCTGTTATGGAAAATAAACTGCCCTCTGATGATCTCAACAAGCTGAAAACAACTTTTTTCAATAAATATAACCTTAACAGTACATGGGCACAGACTCAATCTGATTCCATAATTACAGCTGCAGCCGATAGTATTGCAAGTAAATATTTGTATGATGCAGCTATCAGCTATCATCAGCTCGCTCTTCAGGATAATAAATCCCCTAATTATGCATCTGCACTAAAAACATATAAAACATTCCTTGAACATTACCCATCATCTCCACAGGCAAACGAGTGCCATTACAATCTGGCTGAAATCCAATTCTCTACAGGTGATTATTACAAAGCTGCAGAGGAATATATGGCAGTCTCCAAACTGTATCCTGAAAGCAAGTACAGGGAAACTGCCGCGTGGAATGCTGTTGTAGCAGCCCAGAATCTGCTTTTAAAGGAACAATCGGACGAGTAACAGGTTTATATATGCTCAATATTAATATCAAATTTAATTGTTTTTCGGGAACTTTATTAACCAGATATATTCTGTTTTTTATATTATCTGTTTTTATTTACAGTTGTATGCCAGTCAGAAAATCTGCACCGCCTCCCGAACAAAATTACATTAGTTTCAGTGATCAGGATTCATTATCCAGAATGAAAGTTGAGTACGGTAAACTTTCATCAGACTCTTTACAAAATCCTTCTGATACTATTCTTTCAGAAGCTTTCAAACTGCTTATAAAAGCCTGTAATAATTATCTTGCTATAGATTCCAGCAGTTCAAAAGCCGTTGAAGTACTTACAATTATGGCATCTGTATACTACAATAATAATCAGCTCCAAAAAGCCAGATCTGTTTATAAAAATATAATTAATGTCAATCATCAGAATCATGATGCCTTTGATGCGATGAAAATGATAGCCCAGTCGTATTATGAAGAAAAACGGTTTGATGAAGCTCAGGAATGGTACAGAAAATTAAGCGCCTCAATACCCGATGAAACAGATAAAAATGAAGCACGGTCACATATCGCTGAATCGATTTTCCGAATGGCTGAATTACTCGAAGAACAGGAAAAATATGAAGAGGCTGCCACCCAATATCAACGCATTGCAATGGAATTTCCTGATAATAAACTGGCAGACATCTCCCTGTTTAATGCCGGACTTGACTACGAAAAAACAGAGGAATGGTCTAAAGCCATACTTGTGTTCCAGAAACTTGTTAACATGTTTGAAAAATCAAAACTTGTCCCAAATGCACAATTCAGGACAGCCCGTTGTTACGAAAATCAAACTCAATGGGACCAGGCTGCCCAGACCTATCTTCAAATTGCAGCACGATATCCCGATTCTGATATCGCGCCGGTATCATTATACAATGCTGCTATCTGTTTTGAAAACGGTAAAAGACTCACAGAAGCAGCAGCTACTCTGGAAAGATTTACACAGATATACCCGGATTCCGATGAAGCAGCTGATGCGCTTTTCAAAGCCGGAGAAATTTACGGCCAGATAAAAGACTGGCCTGCTGTACAAAGGGTAAATCAGTCATTCATGAAACACTTTGGCAATGATAAAAGCCGTGTAATCCAGGCCCTTTGCATGACCGGAATAGCCTTTTACATGCAGGATCAGGAAGAACTCGCTCTTCAACAACTGCAGAAAACAATTGAAATCTATAATAAACATGGAATTAACAG
>Ga0079223_10000061_pt1 | contig 35380 bp, 31 predicted proteins | sample Stecom2011_FD_75072 | JGI IMG/M metagenome (GOLD analysis project Ga0079223, IMG submission 75072) | Agricultural soil microbial communities from Utah to study Nitrogen management - Steer compost 2011 | ecosystem: Environmental > Terrestrial > Soil > Agricultural land | place: USA: Utah...
CTTGCAATTATACCTCAATGAGTTTGTTTATAAGCTCAATAGAAGATATTTTGGAGATAAAATCTTTGATAGGCTTGTAATAGCAAGCATCACAGGGTTATGATAGAAAGCGGAGATACATATAAAATATTACTTTGACAAAAATTAAAGGACTTTAAAACTTTAAATCTCCAAAACAAGATGAGAGTGAAGCATGAAATAAACCTAACCGATATTCATTCGATAAAAGAACAGCTCCTTCAGTGGGCAGATTCGTTTGAACAAGTAGTTTGGCTGGACTCCAATGCGTACCCGAATAATGATAACAAGTACGAAGCGGTTTTGGCAGTAGATGCAGATCGGATTTTCCAAACAGATTCAAAAGAGGCGCTTAACGAACTGAAAGAATATAGAAAGTCAAATAAAGACTGGCTTTTCGGATATTTATCTTTCGATGCTGGGAGGACTATAGACTCAACAAAAGAAAACAATCGAGCATCCGATTCATTACAATTTTCTAAGCTTAGTTTCTTTCATCCTAAAAAAGTATTTTTATTAAAAAAAGATAGTGTAGAAATACATTATAACTCAGATATAGAAAATGAGATAGAAACAGATTGGAAAGAGATTAATGAAATAGCGGTTGAGGACACTCCTCCGGTTTTCCCTGATTTAAAAATAAACGCAAGACTATCCAAACTGGGATATTTCGATAAATTTCAGAAAATACAAGCCTATATAGAGCGAGGTGAAATTTCTGAAATAAATTTTTGTCAAGAATTTTATGCACAAGCAAGTCTCGAAAATCCCTTAGCTGTTTATCGACATTTAAATGAGATTAGCAGACCTCCTTTTGCTGCTTATTTACGGATGAACGATAAGTACATGCTGTGCGCTTCGCCAGAACGCTATTTGAGTAACACGGATGGAAAGCTTAAAACACAACCGATTAAAGGAACCACTAAGCGAAAAGAAAATGTAGAGGAAGATGAACAAGCGCGGAAAGCATTGGAGGCAGATAGAAAAGAAATCTTGGAGAATACTATCACTACAGAGATGATAGTCGAAGAATTACAGACTATTGCAAAGAAAGATAGTGTACAAGTGACAGAACTTTGTAAAGTTTATTCCTTCAAACAAGTACATCAATTGATTTCCACTATAGTCTGTGACCTTAAACCTGAATTACATCCAGTAGATGCAATTAGTGGAACCTATCCTATGGGAAGTATGACGGGAATTCCAAAAGAAAATTCCTTGGCGATAATTGAAGAACTTGAAAGTTTCCATAGAAGCTTATATAGTGGTAGTATTGGATATTTCACGCCAAACGACGATTTTGATTTCAATGTGGTTATTCGCAGTATTCTATATAATGCTAAAAATAAATACGTGAGTTTCTCAGCTGGTGGTGCGATTACGGCTTTGGCCAATCCAGAAAGTGAATACAAGGAATGTTTGGTGAAAGTCAAAGCAATGGAGGAAGTTTTAGGTAGTATTGTAGGTAAATAATAGACACTTGATGTTAGAAGCATTTTCAACATATTTTCACGAGAATTATCCGCTAGAGGAATCCACCAAAATTGGAGTTGCCACTAGTGGTGGAGTGGATAGTATGGTGCTTTGTCATATGCTTTTAAAGCTGAATATATCTTTTACTGTGCTTCACTGCAACTTTCATTTACGTGGAGAAGCTAGTGATGGCGATGCAAAAATGGTGAAGTGTTTTGCTAAAAATCACCGATTAGAATTTGAGCAAATCGATTTTCAAACCAGAGAATATGCTGCAGAGAATGGTATATCTATTCAGATGGCTGCTCGCGAACTTCGTTACGATTGGTTTCACAAAATTAAGAAGGAAAAGAACCTATCTTGGATTGCCACGGCCCATCATTTAGATGATGATATAGAAACCGTGCTAATCAATCTAGGCAGGGGCACTGGAATACGCGGAATGATGGGTATTCCAGATAAAGCGAATGGTTTTATTCGACCACTCCTAGGTTTCTCCAAAGAGCAAATAATAGCCTATGCCAAAAAGCAAGCAGTTGAGTGGCGTGAAGACAACACCAATCAGTCTACAGATTATCTAAGAAATTACCTTAGACTTAAAGTGATTCCAGCGTGGAAAGAGCAAGTTCCCGATTTAGAGATAGGATTTATAAGCTCAAAAAAGCATATTAGCCAATCCATACAACTACAGAATGATTATTTACGATTAGTAAAAAACCAGGTTTGGAGTGAAAGTGAATTTGGCGTGCAAATCGATCTAAAAAAGCTAGAGAACTTTCCGAACAATTCTACTTTGTTGTACGAATTATTATCTCCTTACGGATTTACAGCATGGGAGGATGTATATAATTTGATAGAATCACAAAGCGGAAAGATGGTTTTGTCGCCAACTCATAGGTTAATAAAAGATCGCGAAACATTCTTGTTAGCAAAAAAGAATACAAAGTGCAGTATAACATCTGTTTTGTTGAGAGATTCGCAAGAGATAAAAAACTTAGCAGTTGTATTGGACAAGATTAATGCAAAAGCTTTTAAGTTAGAGACAAAACGTACTATATTTGTCACGGAAAAAAAATTAAGGTTTCCGTTAGAGTTACGACTATGGAAACCAGGTGACTTTTTTTATCCAGCAGGGATGACTGGAAAAAAGAAGTTGAGCAAGTATTTTAAAGACCAAAAATACAGCATATTAGAAAAAGAAGCTATTTGGGTTTTATGTAGTGAAAATAATATCGTATGGGTGGTTGGGCACCGTATGGATAGAAGATTTTTACCTACAAACGCTGAAGATGCTAAAATAGAAATTTCAATTTAAGACATACTTATGAGAAAGTTAAGCTTGCTTTTAATAGCATTGTTTTGGTTAGTTGTTCCTACCAAGGCACAAGAGTTTTTTGATCCAGTTAGCTGGAAGCTAGAAGTGGAACACAAGCAAGACCAAGATTATACTATTTTAATTAAAGTAGATATAGACGAGGGTTGGCATATATATTCGCAAGAAGAAGCCGACATCGAATTCCCACCAATCCCAACCGAATTTGTATTTAATCATTCGCCAGAAACCTACGAGTTGGTTGGCAAAACAATAGAGCCAGATCAAGAACCTGAGTATGATGAGGTGTTTGGAGAGTACATTATTTATTTTTCAGATCAGGTTCTTTTTAAACAGGACATTCGAGTTATAAATCCAGAAGGCTTGCAACTGCAAGTAGAAATGGGTTTCTCTGCTTGTGATGATGAAAAATGTTTGCCTCCAGATTGGAAAACCTTAGCTGTAAGCTTAGATGGAGGAGAGTCGGAAGAGGTAAGCGCAAGTTTGTCTGAGGACGATATAGCCAAAGCAGAAGCTTTAGTGTTAGACCTTAAAAACCCTAATGACTATCGCTCTGCAGAAGAAGAAGGATCTTCAAAAGGTTTAGGAACTATTTTCTTTTTAGGATTTATAGGAGGTTTTATTGCCTTACTAACTCCTTGTGTATTCCCGATGATTCCACTTACTGTATCGTTCTTTACGAACAGTGCAGACAACAGAAGGAAAGGAATGACCAATGCGATAATGTATGGCTTGTTCATTTTCTTAATATACGTGTTACTGAGCTTACCGTTCCATTTAATGGACTCTGTAGATCCAGAGATTTTAAACAACATATCTACTAACGTAACACTGAACGTTCTTTTCTTTGTTATTTTCTTAGTATTTGCTTTCTCTTTCTTTGGTTTTTATGAGATTACATTACCAGCTTCTTGGGGAGCGAAAATGGATAGCAAAGCAACTACCGTTGGCGGATTAATTGGTGTCTTCTTTATGGCACTTACCTTAGCAATCGTTTCCTTCTCTTGTACAGGACCTATATTAGGTGCACTACTTGGTGGGTCCTTAACTAGCGATGGTGGCGCTTGGCAGCTAACCGTAGGAATGTCAGGATTTGGACTTGCATTAGCATTGCCATTTGCATTATTTGCTATGTTCCCGAACTGGTTAAACAAACTACCAAAAAGCGGTGGTTGGTTAAACACAGTAAAAGTAGTTCTAGGATTCTTAGAGTTAGGATTTGCATTTAAATTCTTGTCCAATGCTGATTTAGTGGAGAACTGGGGCTTCATTAAAAGAGAAGTCTTTATTGGAATATGGATTCTATGTTCTTTAGGAATGGCTTTATACCTCTTCGGACTTATTCGTTTCCCACACGATGGACCAAAGAAAAAGAAATTGCCAAAAGGAAATATTATAGCAGGTATAATAAGTGTTGCCTTCACCATCTATTTATTACCAGGCTTAACCAATACACCAGCAGCGAACTTAAAGCTACTCAGTGGTTTCCCTCCACCGTTATTCTATAGCGTGTACGACAAAGGTACCGATGCACCACTAGGCTTAGAAGCATATAGAGATTGGGATGAAGGAGTAGCAGCAGCAAAAGCTTCTGGGAAACCTATAATGCTTGATTTTACTGGATGGGCTTGTGTAAACTGTAGGAAAATGGAAGAGTTGGTTTGGAGTAGAGACGATGTGTTTAAACAAATTAACGAAGAGTTTATACTTATTTCCTTATACGTAGACGATAGGCAAAACCTATCGGAAGAGGATGGATTCAATTACATGCGACCGTCTGGAAGTGTGAAGCGAATTAAAACAATAGGAGATAAATGGGCAACGTTCCAAACAGTAAACTTTAGAAATAACTCCCAGCCGTATTATGTGTTGATGGATAGTGATTTAACTTTGCTAAACAATCCACGAGGCTATACACCAGATTCCGATAGATTCTTGGAGTGGTTGAAAGAAGGAGTTACGAACCATAATGAAACTAGGTAATACGTAATACCATTATAAAACAACAAAAAAGCGAGTGTATTCTCGCTTTTTTTGTTTTAGTACCTTACAAAGTTATATCTTTATAGGTGTTACTATTTAAAGTCTATAGTGCGATTTAAATCATTTATTTTGAAAAATAAAACAATAAAAAAAATAGGAGTTTTAACTAGTGGAGGGGATTCTCCTGGTATGAACGCCGCCATTCGAGCAGTGGTTAGAGCTTGTGCTTATCAAGAGATTTTGTGTTTAGGAGTATATCGAGGATATCAAGGCCTTATTGAAGGCGATTTCATTGAGTTAGGACCTAGGTCCGTTAAGAATATCATCAACAAAGGAGGTACTTTTCTAAAATCTGCACGAAGCGCAGAGTTTCTAACACAAGAGGGAAGAGCAGAGGCAATAAAACAAATCAGAGAGGCCGAAATGGATGCTTTGATTGTAATTGGCGGAGATGGTTCTTTTAAAGGAGCTACGCTTTTGGCTAAGGAATTTGATTTCCCTATTATAGGGATACCCGGAACCATAGACAACGACATAGAAGGCACCGACTTTACCATTGGATATGATACCGCCTTAAATACAGTAGTAGAAGCGATTGATAAAATACGGGACACTGCAAGTTCTCATAACCGTTTATTTCTGATTGAAGTAATGGGCAGAGATGCTGGCGATATTGCGCTGAACGCTGGAATAGGAGCTGGAGCAGAAGAAATACTTATTCCAGAAGAAGATTTAGGTAGGGAGCGCCTGGTAGAAAAACTGGATGCTAGTAAAAGATCAGGAAAATCCTCTAGCATTGTCGTAATAGCCGAAGGCGATGAAGCAGGGAAAAATATTTTTGAGTTAGCCGACTATATCAATGAAACCTTACCAGAATATGATGTACGAGTAACTGTACTTGGGCACATTCAAAGAGGTGGCTCTCCAAGTTGCTACGATAGAGTTTTGGCTAGTAGACTTGGTGTAGGTGCTGTGGATGCATTGCTTGAAGGAAAAACAAGGTCTATGGTGGCAATCCGAAGTAAAAGTGTAGTAACAGTGCCTTTTGTAGAAGTAGAGAAAAGGGAGCGAAAAGTGGATTTAGAGTTGATTCGAGTGTCACAAATCGTTTCGGTATAAATAAATTATAAATAAAATAATACTATTATATGCAAGTAAAGAAGATTGGAATAAATGGTTTTGGTAGAATAGGTAGGTTGGCAATGCGGGTTGCTTTAGAGAACCCAGAGTTAGAAGTAGTAGCTGTAAATGATTTAATGGATGTAGAACAACTTGCTTATTTACTGAAGTATGATTCTGTTCATGGAACCTTGAATAAAGAAGTGCATGTGGATGGAGATATTTTGGTAGTAGACGGAAAAAACATTCGTGTAACAGCTATTAAAGAGGCCGAGAAACTAGATTGGGGTTCGGTAGAAGTAGAGTTAGTTTTGGATTGTACTGGGATTTATAAAGAATTAGACTCCGCTTCTAAACACTTGGAAGCAGGAGCTAAGAAAGTATTGATTCCCGCTCCGTCCAAAACTGCGCCAATGTATGTGATGGGAGTAAATCACGAACAAATGACGGCAGAGGAAAATATAATATCTAATGCATCTTGTACGACTAATTGCTTGGCACCTATGGCTAAGATTATAAATGATAATTTTGGAATGGTAGAAGGATTGATGACAACCATACACGCTGCTACCGCTTCGCAGTCTGTAATAGACCAAGGAAACAACAAAAACTATCGTTTAGGCCGAAGTGCACTAGATAATATAATTCCTACAAGTACTGGAGCTGCCGTTGCAGTAACGAAGGTTATTCCTGAATTAAAAGGAAAGCTTACAGGAATGGCATTTCGCGTGCCTGTAGCTAACGTTTCTGTAGTGGATTTAACTTTTAAAACGGAAAAGGCAACTTCTATACACGCGATAAATAAAGTATTTGAACAGGCAGCCCAGAACGAGTATTTAGGGCTAGTAGCCTATGTAAAGGAGCAATTGGTGTCACAAGACTTTATTTCCAATACATTTATCTGTAATTATGATGCAGGAGCAAGCATGGAGTTAAATCCAAACTTCTTTAAAATAGTAGGCTGGTATGATAACGAATACGCCTATGCCGCTAAAATGATAGACCTTGCAATGCACAGTTTGAATTTATAGGACTATGATTTTAATCGCCGATTCGGGTTCTACAAAATGCGATTGGTTGCTTACGGATTCTAAAGGGAATTTAAGACAGAAGCAGAAGACACCAGGTATTAATCCAGTGATGTTTACACTAGATGAAATAAAAGAACGAGTAGGTTTTGCTACCCATATATTGTCGTATGCAGACCAAATAACTCATGTTTATTTTTATGGAGCTGGCTGTGGTCTTGATGGTAACCAAGAGTTAATGCAAATAGCACTGCTTGCGTTTTATCCAAATGCAAAAGTAGAGGTGCAAAGCGATTTGGTAGCTGCCGTTCGGGCCACAGCAAAGGAACCCAGTATAGTATGCATATTAGGAACAGGATCTAATAGCTGTTACTATGATGGAGATGCCATACATTTTGGATTCGATTCCCTTGGATATAGTGTGATGGATGAAGCGAGTGGTAATTATTTTGGGAAACAACTGCTCAAGGATTTCTTTTACAAGAAAATGCCGTCTAATATAGCAGAGCGGTTTGCACTAGAATATGATATTTCTACAGAGAAAGTCTTGATACATCTCTATAAGGAGCCAATGCCCGCGAAGTTTTTAGCATCTTTTGCTAAATTTATTTTTGAAGTTGGACTATCGGAAGTTTATATCCAAAAGCTTTTAAAAAAGGGATTTATTGAGTTGATAGAGTATCAGTTTAAATTATGGCCTAACTATCAAAAACTTCCCATTCATTTTATAGGATCTATCGCTTATTTCGCAAAAGATATTTTAGAGAGCACCTTAGCATCGGAAAACATTACAATCGGTACTATTTTAAGAACGCCAATTCAAGGATTATATCATTATCACACAAAGATTGTAAAAATGAAATAGGTGTTGAATAAGCATGAAGAAATAAGAAAAGAAAACTTTATAATCAAAAACAACAAATTGAATTAACAGAAATTTAAGCATGTAATTAGTAAATAATTATGATAATTTTTGTGAAATAGCTATGGCAACGCGATTGTGAATTCATTTAATAAAGTGAAAAATAGAGGAGAGAAACTATCTTTTTGAGTGAATGCGTGAAAGGTTTAAATATATTGTATACTTTTAGAAACAGAAATGGGAATTTCATGTTTTCAATAAAAATTTAAAAACATAATTTAATGAAAAAAAATACACTCATAGCGTGTCTAGCTATTGCTTTATCTGCTTCAGGAATTACTTTTGCGCAGACACAGCAAGACAGAGAAAAAATTACACAGGGATATGATTTGCAGAAGTCAGCTAAATTAGCGGAAGATATTCGATTGCACACGAAAAAAAGTTACGATCGTGCTATGCGATTAGCAAAAAGATTTGATTGGCCTTTAACAATCGAATACAAAGACGGTGGCTTTGGTGAATTGATTGGTGTTTCAGAAAATGACATCCCATTGTATTACCGAACTTTTAATAAAGGTGGTGTGAGTACTATTCATGCCGACGCAGTGCATACCGGCGGAAGTGCTGGATTGGATTTGAATGGAGAAGACATGATTGCTGGTGTTTGGGATGGTGGTACAGTACGTAGTACACATGAGTTATTCGAAGGAAGAGTAATAAAAAAGAATACTAGCGCTCATCAAAGTCATGGTACGCACGTCGCAGGAACAGTTATTGGTAGTGCAGATTTTGAAGATGGAGATGCGATAGGTGTTGCACCTCAAGCTACGGTACTAAGCTATGATTGGGGAAATGATTATAATGAAATGATAGATGAAGCGGAGGATGGACTATTAGTTTCAAACCATTCTTATGGTATAGCAACAACAGATCAAAATGGTAACCCAGTATTACCGGTATCTTTCTTTGGACAATATCAAAATGGTGCTCGATATTTAGATCAAATTCAATATACATTTGAGTACTATCTTCCAGTATATGCAGCTGGAAATGATAGAGATTGGCATAATATCTTAAATCCAGGAAATAATGGCTATGACCTTTTAACAGGTGAAGGAGTAGCAAAAAACAACCTAGTAGTAGGCTCTGTTTGGGAAGTAACAGATTATGAATATCCTTATAATGTAACGCTTTCAAGTTTTTCTAACTTTGGTCCAACCGATGATGGTAGAATTAAACCAGATATTACGGCAAAAGGACATAACGTGTACTCTGCAACAGCAGTTACAGACTCATCCTATGCAGCTATTTCGGGTACGTCTATGTCATCTCCTTCAGTAACAGGTGGTGTATTGCTTATACAAGAACATGCAAACAATACTTTCGGAGATTTTTTCCGTAGTGCTACCGTTCGTGGGTTGATTGCACATACTGCGTATAAAGCAGGGTCAGAAGGAAATCCAAACTATCGATACGGATGGGGAGTGATGAATGTAGAAGAGGCTGCCGCTGTTATAAGCAACCATAAGGAGAGCTCCTTAGTAAGAGAAATGCTTTTAGAGGATGGGCAAGAATACTTGATGACTGTAAATGCTTCGGAATTAGAAGACTTAATTGCTACCATAGCATGGACAGACCTAGAAGGAAGTTTAAGCAGTGGATTAAATGATAGAAGACCAGTATTGGTAAATGATTTGGATATTCGTGTAACAAAAATTGGAGGAGACACCTATTTTCCATACACATTAAATCCTGATTATCCTACGTTTTATCCAGCAACAGGAGATAATATCAGAGATAATATCGAGAAAATAGAGATGGTGGATCCAGAAGGGGAATATAATGTAACCATTTCACATAAAGGAGTTTTAGAAGATGAGGGAGAACAAAAATTCAGTTTGATTTTAAGTGGAATTACAAGCTCAGAACTAATTTTCGAAACCTATCAAAATAATGCTCACTTCTGTGAAGCAGATCAAGATGAGTATAGCATGGAACTGCTTGTTCAAATAGATGCTGATTTGGAAGATACCGTAGTTACGCTAGAAAATACCCCACAAGGTTTTACTGCAACTTTAGATGATTCAAACATTGCAAATGGAATAGTTACTCTGAATATCTCTGGTATTAGCAATATGCCCGCAGATACCTATATGTTTGAGTTGAAAGCTGTAAATGGTGTGGAGGAAGTAAAACTTTATCCAAGTGTTACAGTTACCAACGATGCGTTTGATGGCGTGAGTTTAGTGAGTCCAGAAAATGAGGAAGATAAACTTGGATTGTTTACTACCTTTGAGTGGGAAGCTTTACCGAGTAATAGAGTGGTATCTTATACCTTAGAATTAGCTTACGATGTAGACTTTTTAGACGTTGCTGATTTAATTGAAGATATAAATGACAATAGTTTATTTTATGCACAATTACAAAGAAATAAGGACTACTTCTGGCGCGTAAAAGCTATAGGCGTGTGTGGAGAAGGAGAGTATGGAGAAGCGTTTTTATTCCATACTTATGACATACTATCTGTAGAAGACTTTGAAACAACGAGCTTTGTAATCCATCCAAACCCTGCAACAAATCAAGTTTCAATAAATGCTCCTTCTGTAATAAAAGAAGTAAAGGTGATGAATATGCTTGGACAAGAGGTTATGGTTATTAATCCAGACGCAAGCGATGTTCAAATAGATATCAGCACATTAACATCAGGAAATTATTTATTAAATATTTCTGATGAAAATACTACGCAAGTTAAAAGACTGATAAAAAAGTAAATTAGAACTTCCGTAATAGTAGATAAAGCTCCTGCTAATTTTAGCAGGAGCTTTTTTATTTCGTATATTTATAGAGATGTCTTTAAATATTATGATAAATGGTAACAAAGATATATGGAAGTGCTCTTTATGGTGTAGATGCCATAACTATCACGATTGAGGTTCACGTAAATAGAGGAATAGGTTATCACTTGGTGGGTTTGCCAGATAATGCTATAAAAGAAAGCAATTATCGCATCGCTGCAGCCTTGCAAAATAATGGCTATAAAATTCCCGGAAAGAAAATAACACTAAATATGGCACCCGCAGATATGCGTAAAGAAGGCTCTGCATACGACCTACCTTTGGCTATGGGAATTTTGATAGCGACGGAGCAAATCTATTGCCAACAAGATATTGAGGAATATATTATAATGGGAGAGCTTTCTCTCGACGGAACACTACAACCCATAATTGGTGCGCTTCCGATTACACTACAGGCAAAGAAAGAAAACTTTAAAGGAATTATTCTTCCAAAACAAAATGCCAAGGAAGCGGCTATCGTAAATGATATGGAGGTGTATGGTGTTGAAAATATTATGGAAGTAATCGATTTCTTTGCCAAACTAAAGCCTTTAAAACAAACAAAAATAGATGTAGAAAAAGACTTGGACTCTAAGGATATCTTTCAACATGATTTTGAAGATGTAAAGGGACAAGAGTCTATAAAGCGATGTATGGAAATCGCTGCAGCGGGTGGACACAATATTGTTTTGATAGGCCCACCAGGATCGGGGAAAACCATGATAGCAAAACGACTTCCTACTATCTTACCACCTATGACTATAGGAGAAACGCTAGAAACAACAAAAATACATAGCGTGGCTGGACGAACCTTAGGTAGGGATGGTATTGTTCAAGCGCGTCCATTTCGAAGCCCACATCACACCATTAGCGATGTGGCATTGGTGGGGGGCGGAAGCTATCCGAAACCAGGAGAGATTTCTTTAGCTCATAATGGGGTACTGTTTTTAGATGAGTTACCAGAGTTTAAAAGAAGTGTGTTGGAAGTAATGCGACAGCCTTTGGAAGATAGAGAAGTAACGATTTCTAGAGCTAAGTTTACTGTGACTTATCCAGCTAGTTTTATGCTAGTAGCCAGTATGAACCCAAGTCCAAGCGGCTATTTTAATGATGGAAGCTCTTCTTTTACTTCGACACCTGCCGAAATGCAACGTTATCTAGGTAAAATATCAGGACCACTATTAGATAGAATCGATATACATGTAGAAGTAACTCCAGTGAAATTTGAAGAGTTAAGCGATTCACGTAAAGGAGAACCTAGTGCTAAGATAAGAGAGCGAGTTGTGAATGCTCGGAAAATACAATCGGAGCGTTTTATGGATAATGATCAGGTCCATTACAATGCACAAATGGGAGTGAAGCAAATTAGAAAACACTGTAAGCTCGATGAGTCTTCAAATAAGATCTTAGAAATAGCGATGAAAAAGTTAAACTTGTCCGCTAGAGCTTACGACAGAATTCTAAAAGTAAGTAGAACCATCGCCGACTTAGAAGATACCAAGGAGATAAATGCCTCTCACATCTCTGAGGCAATTCAATATAGAAGTTTAGATAGAGAGGGCTGGGTGGGTTAAGCACTTAAATTATCGTTGCGTTATTTTCTATTTTAATACAACTTTTATTCTACCAGTAATTAAACACACGCATTCCACAAAGGGTCGTTTGGAGGAGCGGCGATTAATTTCAATTCTTCTTTAGTAATAGGATGCACAAAATGCAATGCCCTAGCGTGAAGATGGATACCGCCATCTGGATTACTTCGATCCGCTCCATATTTTAGGTCTCCTTTTATAATAGAACCTATTTTTGCAAGTTGAGATCGTATTTGGTGGTGCCTACCAGTCTCTAAATTTATCTCTAGCAAATAATATCTATCTAATTCTTTTTTAACATTATAATGTAAAATACCCACTTTACTATCCTTAACTTCTTTGTCATGAGAATAAGATTTATTCTGTCTTCGGTTGCGTGCTAAGTAGTGACGTAGCGTTCCTGAAGTTTTTTCTGGGGCATTCTGTACGATGGCCCAATAGATCTTAGTGATATCTCTAGAGGAAAACAGTTTATTCAACCTCGAAAGTGCTTTCGAGGTTTTTGTAAATACAATAAGTCCACTGGTTGGTCTATCTAACCTGTGAGGTATACCTAAGTACACATTTCCAGGTTTGTCGTACTTCTCTTTTATATACTGCTTAGCCATCTCAGAAAGCGGTGTGTCGCCCGTCTTATCTCCTTGAATTAAATCTCCTGTACGTTTGTTTAATACAAGAAGATGATTGTCCTCGTATATTATTTGAATCGATTTTGATCCTGTCAAAATAGGTTGTCTTATTTAATATTGTTCTTCTTCATTCGGAAAATCACCACTCTTAACATCTGCGATATATTGGCTAAATGCGTTAGACATTTCGGAATATAAATCCAAATATCTACGTAAAAAGCGTGGATTAAACTCGTGTGTCATCCCAAGCATATCGTGCATTACTAGAATCTGTCCGTCAACATCTGGACCTGCACCAATTCCTATGATAGGAATAGATACACTTTCTGCTACTTGTTTTGCCAATGCCGCTGGAATCTTTTCCAACACAATCGCAAAGCACCCAAGTTTCTCTAGCATTTTAGCATCTTCTAATAGCTTATTGGCTTCTTCTTCTTCTTTTGCTCGTACTACATAGGTTCCAAACTTATATATGGACTGCGGTGTTAATCCCAAATGACCCATTACTGGAATTCCAGCTTTTAAGATGCGTTTTATGGATTGTTTTATCTCTTCACCTCCTTCTAACTTTACAGCATGTGCACCGCTTTCTTTCATGATTCGAATAGAAGAGCGCAGTGCTTCTTTAGGGTCGCTTTGATAGGTTCCAAACGGCAAGTCAACCACAACTAGGCTTCGCTCTACTGCTCGTACTACCGAAGCAGCGTGGTAGATCATTTGGTCTAAGGTAATTGGTAGGGTGGTTTCATATCCAGCCATTACATTCGATGCAGAATCTCCTACTAGAATAGCATCTATACCAGACGCATCTAGTATTTTTGCCATCGTGTAATCATAAGCGGTAAGCATAGATATTCGTTGTCCTTTGGCTTTCATATCTACCAAGGTCTTGGTAGTAATTCGTTTGTAATCGTTCTTTGCTATTGACATTTTTTGAGTATTTAGTTAATACAGCTTCTGTATTTTATTTTAAGGCAGGAAGTGAATAGGTTAGCAGTCACTTAGGTTTACACTAATAGCTAGTCCACCTTCACTTGTTTCTTTATATTTTGTATTCATATCTTTTGCCGTTTCCCACATTGTATTTACTACTGCATCAAATGGTACTTTTACGTGTGCTGGATTGGTATGTAATGCGATTTCTGCCGCATTTATTGCCTTAATGGCTCCCATAGTATTTCTTTCTATACATGGCACTTGTACTAGTCCAGCAATCGGATCGCAAGTAAGTCCAAGGTGATGCTCCATAGCTATTTCACTAGCGATAAGAACCTGCTCTGGGGTAGCACCCATTAATTCTGCAAGTGCTCCAGCTGCCATGGCAGAGGAGACACCAATTTCGGCTTGACAACCTCCCATTGCGGCAGATATGGTAGCACCTTTTTTGAATAATGCACCAACTTCTCCAGCAACCAATAAGAACTGTTTTATCTCTTCGAATCCAGCATCGTGGTTCTCAATACATAAGTAATAGAATAGTACCGAAGGGATTACTCCAGCACTTCCGTTTGTAGGAGCGGTTACTACACGACCTAAATCCGCATTTACCTCGTTTACTGCAATTGCAAAACAAGATACCCATTGTAGGATTTGTCTAAACGCAACTTTGGAATTTCTAATTGCTTCTATCCACTCTTCTGTATTGGAATAGCTCGCATCTCCTATAAGGGATTTGTGGATTTTATAGGCTCGGCGTTTTACATTCAAACCGCCTGGTAGCAATCCTTTGGTGTGACAACCTTCGTAAATAGAATCCAACATCACTTCCCAAATTGCTCGTATTTCGGTATCAATATCTTCCTCCGTGCGGATAGAAAGTTCATTTTGCATTACTATTTCCGAGATAGACTTGTTCTCCTGCTTACAGTAAGCAAGCAATTCTGTTCCTTTTTCGATTGGGAATGGAAAGACAGCAGTCTTGCTTATTCCTTCTACCGCTTCTTGTTTTTGTTCTTTAACTACAAATCCACCACCAATAGAATAATAGTTTTCCTCATAAACACTTCCATCGCCGAAGGTTCCTTTAATAGTCATACCATTTGGATGGAAGTCTAAAAAGGTTTTGTGGAAATGAATATCTTTCTGAAAGTCGAATGGAATGGATTTTAAAGAATTGACCAACAACGTTTTCTCGTGCTTTACTGTAGCAATGTGATTGTCAATTTGGTCTGTAGGGTAGGTTATAGGGTCAAACCCGCATAAACCCAATACTGTAGCGATATCGGTTGCATGTCCTATTCCAGTTAAGGAAAGAGAGCCGTACAAATGCACTTCTACATGCTCTAAACTTGCAGCTCCTCCCTTCTCCTCGATTTCTTCCAACCACCAAATAGCTGCGCGCCATGGACCCAATGTATGAGAACTAGAAGGACCAACGCCTATTTTTAACATGTCAAAAATACTGATACTCTCCATATTAAATCAATGTATATATAATTATTAAACTTCTCAAATATACACTAAACTCAGTGGTTTGCAAAAGATTTGAGAATTGCTTTGAATAGGAGAGGGAACTTGGTGGCACTTACTATTACTAATGTTTCTTTGACAGCATTTAATACGGATATTCTGACAATATCAAATCGAGTATGACAAGCTGTCATAAAATAAGAAATGGCATACAACTTGACTTATACAGCATGAAATCACGAATTTAAAACAGAATAAATAATAAACATACACTATGAGTAAGATTATTGGAATAGACTTAGGAACTACCAACTCGTGTGTTGCAGTAATGGAAGGAAGTGAACCAACTGTTATAGCCAACGCCGAGGGGAAACGAACCACTCCTTCTGTCATTGCTTTCTTAGAAGGCGGTGAGATTACCGTTGGAGATCCCGCAAAAAGACAAGCAGTTACCAACCCGATGAAAACAATATCCTCTATAAAGAGATTTATGGGAGACAAATTTTCGGAGGCAAAAAAAGAAATAGACAACTCTTCTTATAAGGTTGTAAAAGGGGATAACGATACGCCACGAGTAGATATCGATGGAAGGTTGTATTCGCCACAGGAACTTAGTGCTATGATTCTTCAGAAAATGAAGAAAACAGCCGAAGATTTCCTAGGACAAGAAGTAAGCGAAGCGGTTATTACTGTACCTGCATACTTTAATGATAGCCAGAGACAAGCAACCAAAGAAGCAGGTGAAATTGCTGGATTAACAGTAAGACGTATAATTAACGAGCCTACCGCAGCAGCTTTAGCTTACGGATTAGATAAGAAAACACAAGACCAGAAAATCGTAGTATTTGACTTTGGTGGAGGTACACATGACGTATCTATCTTAGAACTAGGAGATGGCGTATTCGAAGTACTAGCTACCGACGGAGATACACGTTTAGGCGGAGATGATGTAGATAAGAAAATCATCGACTGGTTGGCCGATGAGTTTAATAAAGAGGAAAGCATAGACTTAAGAAAAGATCCTATGGCATTGCAGCGTCTTAAAGAAGCAGCAGAAAAAGCCAAGATTGAATTGTCCTCTGCATCTCAAACAGAAATCAACCTGCCTTATGTTACGGCTACGGCAAGTGGTCCAAAACACTTAGTAAAAACATTGACCAAGTCGAAGTTCGAGCAACTGATAGATGATTTGGTAAACCGTACTATCGTTCCTTGTAAAGCAGCAATGGAAAGTGCTGGTTTAAAACCAAGCGATATTGACGAAGTAATATTAGTAGGAGGATCTACTCGTATTCCTGCAGTACAAGAAGCAGTAGAAAAGTATTTCGGAAAAGCACCAAGTAAAGGTGTAAACCCCGACGAAGTAGTAGCTCTAGGAGCTGCAATCCAAGGTGGTGTACTAAGCGGTGATGTGAAAGACGTTCTATTACTAGACGTAACACCATTATCTTTAGGTATTGAAACTATGGGTGGAGTAATGACCAAGCTAATCGAAGCAAACACTACCATTCCAACCAAAAGATCCCAGGTGTTCTCTACAGCAGCAGATAACCAACCAAGTGTTGAGATTCACGTGTTACAAGGAGAGAGACCGATGGCTACAGACAACAAAACGATTGGTAGATTCCACTTAGATGGTATTCCACCAGCACAAAGAGGTGTGCCACAGATTGAGGTTGCCTTTGATATTGATGCTAACGGAATCATTAAAGTTAGTGCGACAGATAAAGCAACTAATAAGTCACAAGACATTCGTATAGAGGCGTCTAGTGGACTTTCTGAGGAAGAAATCAAAAAGATGCGAGAAGAAGCGGAGGCAAATGCGGAAGCAGATGCTAAGAAAAAAGAAGCTATCGACAAAATAAACGAAGCGGATGCGATGATTTTCCAAACAGAAAAACAACTTAAGGAGTTCGGTGAGAAACTTTCTGAAGACAAGAAAAAGCCTATCGAAGAAGCTCTAGAAGAACTTAAGGAAGCACACAAAACTCAAGAGATTGAGAAAATAGAACCAGCTTTAGAGAAAATCAATGAAGCATGGAAAGTAGCATCAGAAGAGATGTACAAAGCACAAGCTGAAGATCAACAGCCAGGCGCCGATGCAGGAGCTGACAGTGGTGCAACAGACGATGTAGAAGATGTAGACTTTGAAGAAGTGAAGTAATTAAAATCTTCCTATAAAATTAAAAAGGCGCTGGAAATTATTCCAGTGCCTTTTTTTATTGAACCATCTCTAGGCAAAGCTCTCGGAGTATGTTTATTGAACTGAATCTACCAACGCGATAAGCGTGTCCCGAAATTGATTCCAATCACCATGTCCGCCGAAGCGAGTGCGAAAGAGGATTAAATCATTTACAGATTTATTTCTCCACAGCTTATTCGGTCTCCTGCATTTCCAGTAGGTTGTGAGGTAAAGTCGTCTTTGTCTTTATGGACGATAATCCCTTTGCCGATGATGTTTTTACGATCATCTGCACAATCGATACACCATTCGTCCGTTTCAAAAGTAATGGATGCATTCCCATTTTTATCAACTTTTAAATTCCCGATATCTCCTAGGTGAAAGCCATCCGCAGCGTCCCACTTTCCGTGTTTTTCATCGGTAGGATTCCAATGACCACCAGCCGAACTACCGTCTGCAGCACTACAATCTGCTTTCTCATGCAAGTGGATAGCATGGATACCTTCTGGATTTAATCCGCTAAATTCTCCTTGCATTTTCACAAATCCATTATTTTCTGTAAAAACCACTTCTCCCTGTACGTTGCTATTACTAGAAGAGTGCATTGCTACCACAATTTTCTTTTCGGCTTTTTCTATTTCAGAAGCCTTCATTTCGGTTGCTTCTAAATTAGAAGTTTCCACGTCTGTCTCCTTATTATTCTTACAGCTTGTAAATGCAAGCAAAAGAATAAGTACAGATACTATACTTAGCTTTTTCATAATTATCGATTTATTGGGTTTGTATTGAATTAATAGAGTAAAAGATAGGCTAATTAGCTCATAGTAACACAATATTGTAAAAAGCTTAATATTTTTTTGAGTAAATTTAAGTTGTAGTTATGAATTTAGGAAAGTAAAATAATAGTTTTTTGAATATAGATCAATAAAAAAGAGGGAAACCCAATTGGCTTCCCTCTTTTTTAGAATGGTAAAATTATTATTAGTTACTCAACATAACTGGCATGACCAGCATGGTTATTTTTTCTCCGTCGTCTGTTCCATCTACTGGGGTCAATATTCCAGCTCGATTCGGTAAAGACATTTCTAGGGATACTTCATCAGAATTTAGATTGGTAAGCATCTCGATAAGGAATCGGGAGTTAAAACCAATTTGGATATCATCTCCTTGGTACGAACAGTTTAAGCGCTCTTCTGCTTTATTGCTAATATCGATGTCCTCCGCATAAATCTTTAACTCTGCACCAGCGATACTCAAACGAATCTGATGGGTGGTTTTGTTGGAGAATATAGAAACTCTACGAGCCGAGTTTAAAAATAGATTTCGATCAATAGTTAGCTTGTTCGGATTTTCTTTTGGGATAACTGCTTCGTAATTTGGATATTTTCCATCGATTAAACGACATACCATTTCAATGTTTTCAAAAACGAACTTGGCATTGGTTTCATTGTATTCTATCGTTACCAACTCATCGCTCCCTTGAAGAATATTTCTCAAAAGATTCAGAGGTTTTTTAGGCATGATATATTCTGCTGGGTTGGCAGCTTGAATATCTTCTCTTGCATATTTAACCAGTTTGTGTGCATCGGTAGCAACAAAAGTCAGACTATCGCTTTTTAATTGGAAGAATACACCGCTCATCACCGGTCTTAAATCATCATTTCCTGCAGCAAATATGGTTTTGTTGATAGCTGTTGCAAGTATATCGCCAGACATTACTGTAGCATTAGAATCCAACAGTTCTATCTGCGAAGGGAAATCATCACTATTGGCATAAGCAAGCGCATATTTACCATGGCTAGAACTTATTTCTATGGTATTGTTGTCTGTGGTAGAAAAAGTAAGCGGTTGCTCAGCGAAAGTCTTTAATGTATCTAACAGTAACTTAGCAGGAATGCAAATACTACCCGTTACGCTGCTTTCCACTTCTATTTTAGAAGAAATCGTGGTTTCTAAGTCAGATGCAGAAATGCTTAGTTCGTTATTGTCTAAGGATAATAAAAAATTATCCAAAATAGGAATGGTGTTATTGTTGTTAATAATACCACCTAATACTTGTAAGTGTTTCAGTAAGTATGTGCTGGAAACTATAAATTTCATGAACAGTTATTTTATTCTTAATAATAGGCTTACTATTTTTTGCTAAGCCGATGGCTAAACTACAAAATTTTTTAACAAAAGAAGCGCGAGTAGGCGTTAAATTGTTAGTGTTATCGAATGTACTTTCGTTTACGAATAAATCCAATTACAAGTCCAAAGATAGCAAGTGTGCCCAATGGCAAAAGTAAATTAACATATTGCCATAAACGACGTTGTTCTATACTGCGTTGCGAGTCTAGAAAGGGTATAGTAATTGTCTTGCTACGCAAAGCAATCAGTCCACTATCGTCCAGCATATAGTTCACGTTATTCAATAAAAATTCTTTGTTCCCATAGTAGGAATTAGTCCATTTATCAAAACCTAACTCCAATGGACGCTCGCCATCCATTTGGTTTTTTATAATGCTTCCATCGCTCACAACTAGTAGTTTACCTTCTGTCGTTTTGGATATCTCTTCCCAATTACTCCACTTTATTGGCTTTACTCTGTTGTGGTATGCAGACTCGATAGAACCTTCTAACAGCACAGCCAATGCTAAGTTTTTATTTCCAAAACCTCCTTGACTTGGCCCTTCGTTTATAATATCAAGGTTTTCCGAAATTTCCTCGCTTAAGTCTATAGGGAATGGAAGGCTAAGTGTTTTACTTAATGTCGAGGTAGCTAAAAGTATGGTTTTTTTAGTAGCATTAGGTAAAGTGTCTATACTACTGGCGTACTCAAATTTTACCACATCGATATTTGTCGTAATAGGGTGTGCAGTTTCACTCTCTGCAAGTGGATAAAAAAACCACGGATATCGATCGTATTGTGTGTCGCGTTCCTGTCCGCTAGCAATGACAATCGGTGCAGAATAAAGATCTTTTACAACATTGGCATTTATGCGTAGGCCATATTTAAAAAGCATATCTGTAATCTGTAAATCTTTGGCTATAATATACGTTTCCTCAGTTTCTGGATGTTGCGCTTGGGTGTTCATGGCTCCTAACCAAAGAATGTTGCCACCCTGCATTAGGTATTGGTCTACTATGTGTTTATGTGTCTCACTAAATGGTTTCTCAGGTCCTGCTACTACAAGTAAATCGTAGGTATTTAAATCGGCTAAGATCTCGGTGGGCTCTTCTGGAGCGTGAAGCGTAAAAGGAGCTATTAGGTAATATTCCTTTAAAGTGATTAAAAAATCCGCTAAGAATCTATCTTCTATTTCGTCATTGCCCTTTAGGAAGGCTATGCGTTTATGTTTAGGACGTAGTAATTTATTAAACGAATCTACAAAGCTGTATTCTAAGTTTTGCACCGAGTTGTGAATCCGCTCTTCACTGCTAGCTCCCATTTTATTCTTCAGTAAAGCAACGGAAACGCTTTGGTTCTTGTAAGTTGCAAACGCATAAGGATAAACCACTTCGGTTTGGGTTTTGCCATCTTGCTTTATTTGAATCTGCGCTGGTCGGATCTGTAAGTTTCTTAGCTTTTCTTGCAAATCTGCACGAACGTCTAATTCTCTAGGGTCTATAAATCTATATTGAATGTTCTTATTAACCGAAGAAAACTCCTCTAAAATCTGAAGGGTTTCATACTGTAAACGACGAAACTCCGAAGTGTTTTTACCGCTCAATAAGACCTCTATTTCTATAGGGGAGCTAATGGTATCTAGCATTTGTACTGTGACATCAGATAAAGTATAGCGTTTATCTTGCGTAAGATCAAAGCGCTTATAGAATACTTGGCTTGCAATTAGAAGCAATATAATGCCTACAAGAAAATATATATAGCGTTTTGCTATGGCGGATGTGGCTTGTTTATTCATCTATTTCCTTTCTAATTTATAGCTTGTAGCAATAATAAAAAACAAACTAATACCTACAAAATATAGGATATCTCGCGTGTCCAATATGCCTCGGGAGATGCTTTTAAAATGTTCTTGCATACCAAAACTTTCTAAAAACAATAGGTTAGAACTTATAGAAGCTATAAATCCAAACCCAAAGAAAAGTGTAAAGCTAATGCATACACCAATCAAAAAAGCGATGATTTGATTGCTCGATAGGGTGGAGGCAAATACACCGATAGCGGAGTAGGAAAGGATAAGGAACAGTAAGCCTATGTAGGATCCGATTACAACACCGCTGTCAAAATTATTGATCCTTGTTCCTAATTGCCCAATAGTGTATAGATATAATAGGCTGGGAAGTAAAGATATTATAATAAGAACCACCGATGCAAAATACTTTCCTAGCACTATTTGCATGCTTGTGATAGGTTTGGTTTGTAGGATTTCTATCGTTCCCATTTTAAATTCTTCACTAAACAATCGCATACTAATCGCGGGGATTAGAAACAACAAAATCCATGGCGATAAATCAAAGAATGGGGACAAGTCGGCAAACTCCGAATCTAAAATATTATATTCTCCAGGAATGATCCATAGGAATAATCCGTTTGCCACTAAAATAAGGCAACCACTAGATATCCTACGGGCGAGGAGAAAAAAGAATGTATTTCTTTGCGTAGAATAGCAAGCATATTCTGTAATGATTTTTAATTAATTTAATTCTTGAAGGCTGCTCACACTCCATGCCATTGGCTTATCGCGAAAAAGCGCTTTGGTTTTTGGCCAGACTTCGCCAAATAACGCACTGTTTTTATAAGCCTCCAATGCTTCTTCCGATTTCCATGTACTATAAGTGAAAAACACGCCTTTGTCCGATTTATCTTGTAAAAGCTCCAAACGCTCACATCCAGGAAAAGCACGTATTTTGTCTTTTACTGCTTCAAAATCACTCAGAAATTCGGGAACCTTAGCCTCTTCAAATTCTAATTTTACAATTCGTTTAAACATATTTAAAAACTATTCTATTTAAAAGTTATTGTTATTGTATCACGATATTCTAACCCAAATAGGCTAGATGCACTACCAAATGTGTGTTGGTTACTCTTGTATATGGCAAGTTCTAGATGCTTTGAGGTGTTCCATAAAGCAATCTTTTTTCCGTCCATTGTTCTTTTCGCAAAAGGAATATCAAAAGATATAGCATCGCCATAACTTTTATAAACCTCTTTAAATATTTCCGATCTGGCTAAAATCTCAAAATCTCTCCCTTTACCGAAGTCTTCAAATAGCTTCTTGGTAACGTTTGTTATTACATTTCCGTAGTTATCTATATACTGAACGTTGCCTTTAATCTGGTTCTTTTCGGCAATAGTGGTAGGGCGCATTCCGGTTAATTCTTTTATTTCGTGTATTGGTTTTCCTATTACTTCTAGCGTACCACCACGTGCTATATGGCATGCAACATTGATGAAGGCGTCTAGAATACTGGAGTTACTAATAATTCTATCGTGAATGTTTATCTCTACTATTTTCTCTGCTCGTTGTTCCAATATCAGCATAGAAAGAATCCCATTATCCGCACAAATAAAATAATGCCCATTAAGAAGCACGACTAAGTGTTTGTTTTCTGGAGTTAACTCCGAGTCCACACCGATGATGTGAATGCTTTTCTTAGGAAAATTCTGATAAGCATTTTTTATAATGTAAGCGGCTTCTGCTAGGTGAAAGGGCGACACTTCATGCGATATGTCTACTATACGAACGTCCTCCAATTGGGAATAGATAGCGCCCTTTAATGCTCCTACATAGGGGTCTTTATATCCAAAATCGGTCGTTAAGGTAATAATATGCATGAAAATTCTTTACTTATTAAAATGAAATTAATTCTTACAAAAATAGTGTACTTTTGTTAGAAGCAAAACTATTAAGGTCTAACTTGAATAATAAAATAGATAAAACTTTTGAATGAAATTATAATTGAACTTCCGAATATACAGCCATTAGAGTTTTTCGGTACACAAAACGAAACATTAGATGCACTAAAGGCATATTATCCGCAACTAAAGATTGTAGCAAGAGGGAATAGCTTAAAGGTTTATGGCGAAGAAGAGATCCTACAAGAATTCGAAAAACGAATGCAGTTGATCTTTGATTATTACCATAAATACAATACGCTAGACGTATCTATGCTAGAACGCATTCTTACCAGTGAGCAGAAATCGGATTATGATTCTGGAAAATCTGTAGGTAATGTTCTGTTGCATGGTGTAAGAGGGAAACTGATTAAAGCAAAGACGCGAAACCAACAGAGAATTATAGATGCCGTAGAGAAAAATGACATGGTATTTGCTGTAGGACCTGCTGGAACAGGAAAAACCTACACAGCAGTAGCATTGGCGGTACGAGCACTCAAGAATAAAGAAGTAAAGCGTATTATCTTAACCAGACCAGCCGTAGAGGCAGGGGAGAATTTAGGTTTCCTTCCTGGCGATTTAAAGGAAAAGTTAGATCCCTACATGCAACCGTTATATGATGCGTTGTTTGATATGATCCCTTCCGAACGATTGGAGTCGGACATAGAGAAAGGAGTCATCCAAATTGCGCCATTGGCTTTTATGCGTGGAAGAACCTTAGATGATGCGTTCGTTATCTTGGATGAAGCACAAAACACCACCAAAGCACAAATGAAAATGTTTCTGACACGTATGGGAGCAAAAGCCAAGTTTATGGTAACTGGAGATCCAGGCCAAATAGACCTGCCTAGAAAAATGAGCTCTGGCCTTAAAGTAGCATTGAGAATATTAAAAGATGTAGAAGGAATTTCTACTATCCATCTAGACGAAACCGATGTAATTAGACACCCATTGGTGAAGAAAGTAATCGATGCTTATAAAAAAGAAGAGTTGCACGAAGAAGATTGAGGGAAGTAAAATTCTCAAGAAAATACACTATAAATAATTATCCCGTTTATAAAATATATTTATAGACGGGATAATTGCTTTGTAAGAGTTTCTAGATGTTATTGCAATTATTTAAAATAACAAAAGTCTTCTCCGTTTTCTATGTTTAACACACTGTGGTAGATCAATTTAATCACATTCTCAACATCTTTTTTATGTACCATTTCTACGGTGGTATGCATATAGCGTAGTGGAAGGGAAATCAAAGCACTAGCCACGCCAGCATTGCTATAAGCAAAAGCATCGGTGTCGGTTCCTGTGGCTCTAGACGATGCAGCACGTTGCACTGGAATATCGTTGTCTTTTGCGGCTTTTAAAATTAAATCTCTTAGTTTTTGTTGTACTGCCGGAGCATAAGTAACCACAGGGCCATTGCCTATACGCGCATCGCCTTGGGTTTTCTTCTCGATCATTGGAGTAGTGGTGTCGTGCGTTACATCGGTAACAATCGCTGCATTGGGTTTAATGCGTTCTGCAATCATCTCGGCACCTCTTAGTCCGACTTCTTCTTGTACTGAGTTGGTGATATACAATCCGAAAGGAAGTTTTTTCTTATTCTCATGCAGTAATCTAGCGACTTCTGCAATCATAAAACCACCCATACGGTTGTCTATGGCGCGACAAACTAGTTTATCTCCGTTTAAGATGATTAGCTCATCTGGATAGGTAATTACGCAACCTACATGCACACCTAGCTTTTCTACTTCCTCTTTGGAATTACATCCAACGTCTATAAAAATATTATCCAATTTTGGAGGCGTTTCTTTGCTTGCTTTTCGAGTATGAATAGCTGGCCAGCCAAAAACACCTTGTACAATTCCGTTGTCAGTATGGATGTTTACACGTTTTGAAGGGGCTATCTGATGGTCGCTGCCTCCATTTCGAATAACATAAATCAATCCTTCGTCTATTATATAGTTCACATACCAAGAAATTTCATCGGCATGGCCTTCGATAACTACTTTGTAAGGAGCGTCAGGATTGATCACGCCTACTGCAGTACCATAGGTATCGGTAATAAAGGTGTCTACATAAGGTTTTAAATACGCCATCCATAGCTTTTGTCCGCTCCACTCATAACCTGTTGGCGAAGCATTGTTGAGGTAGGCAGTTAAAAACTCCATCGACTTGTCTGTCAAAATACTTTTTTCACTCATATATATGCTATTTACTTTTAAAATTGAATCCTTAGCTAAATCAATAACCACCAAAATTACATAATTCTATAGGTATAGGCGGTGTAGAATTCTTATTTTTGAGCAGAAGAAAACCCAACCTATGTCGCGATTTTGTATTTATATCTTTCTTGCATTAAATATGCTTCCTGTTCTTGTCATCTACGGTCAGGAAAAGAGAGATTCACTGTATAAAGAAGAGAGAGGTGGGCTAAATGACGGTTATTTAATAACGAAGGAGCAAGATACACTAAGCATTAAACTGGATGAGGTTTGGCTTTTACCTAAACTTCGTTTCGATTCAGAAGCAGCTCGAAAAAACTACTTGATAACTAAGCGTCGTGTATATAAAGTATATCCGTTTGCAACACTAGCTGCCGAAAGATTGGCAGTTGTGAATGATTTGTTAGAAACTTTACCTAATAAGCGAAGCAAAAGAGTTTATATACGACGAGCACAAAGATATATGCAAGAGGAGTTTACCGATACCTTGAAAACCTTTACTAGATCGGAAGGACGCATTTTATTTAAACTCATCCATAGACAAACCGGACAGACTACTTTTGAATTGATAAAAGAATACCGCTCTGGGTGGAATGCGTTTTGGTATAATACGGCTGCTTCGGTTTACGATTTAACTATGAAGCAAACCTATGAACCCTATACCGAAAAAGAAGATTTCTATATAGAAGATATTTTGCAAAACGCGTTTAGAATGGGACGTCTAGAGGAACAGGAACCCGCTATACCTATCGACTTAAGAGAAGTGTATAGAGCATGGCCAGAATATTAAATAGATAGTTAGTAGTTTTAAAAGAGAATTGCATTTGTGAAGTGTTTCCCGATGGCGATAAGATCCTATTCTTAATCGCCATCCTTACTTGTCCGCTTTAGCTCGCCAACAAATAGTTTGAAATCAAAATCAGCAATAGCTATGTCTATCTGCCTTCCAAGAACGCCATGTTTAGAATAGTTATTCTTACCGTTTCCGCCAATTAGTTAATAGGATGCCTATTCAGGAAGATTTATGATGTAAATAGTAAATAATCGAGAGCTGATTTAACTATCTTCCTTCATTTTGAGGCATGAAAACTCAATTATGCATATAAAACTACTTTAGTTTTATCGTTTATAGTTTTTAATTTCTATATTAGGCGAAAGTATTAAAGCAATTATGGAAAAAGTAAAATATCAAATGGAGTTCCCGATTCAATCCTCTCCCAGCTTGTTGTTCCAATATATATCTACACCATCGGGTATGGGAGAGTGGTATGCAGATAACGTAAATTCCCGTGGCGAATTGTACACTTTTATATGGTCTGGAAGCGAAGAGCAAGCATTGCTTTTAAGCTCACGAACCGATGAACGTGTAAAGTTTCGTTGGCTGGAGGATGAGGACGAAGCATATTTCTTTGAATTACGCATTCAAGTGGACGGCGTTACCAATGATGTTTCACTGATCGTAACAGACTTTGCAGAGGAAGATGAGATAGAAGGAAACAAGCTTCTTTGGGAGAGTATGATAGCTAATTTAAAACAAACCTTAGGATCGAGATAAAAGGACATAAAATATCTTAGCTTTGTGCGGATCACAAAAAAACTATCAAGCACTACACGTAAATGAAAGCTATATTAAACGGATCGATCGTTGGGAGAGAGGAATTAAATATTAAATTATCTAATCGCGGCTTGCAGTATGGCGACGCCGTTTTTGAAACAATGCGCGGCAATGCCTCTGCCGTATTTTTCTGGGAAGACCATTACTTTCGCCTTATGGCTTCTATGCGAATTCTTAGAATGCCAATTCCCATGGAGTTTACACCCGATTACTTGAACGAGAAAATTCTCTCGCTTATCGATGCAAACCATTTGCAAGAATCCCCATTTTCTGCAAAAATCTTAGTTTGGCGTGAGGCCGACGGGAAATATACGCCTAGCAACTCTAAAGTAGGTTTCTTTATCAGCATCGATACAATAGATACGCCTTTGTTTACTTACAACGAACAAGAGTATGAAGTGAATTTATTTCGCGATCATTATGTACATGCAGGAATGCTGTCCAACCTAAAGACCACGAATAGACTTATAAACGTTTTAGGGAGTATTTATGCAAGCGAAAATGATTATGCTAACTGTTTGTTGTTAAATGATAAAAAGCATGTTGCAGAGGCATTAAACGCTAATATATTTTTAGTCAGCGGTTATAAAATCCGAACTCCTAGGTTGGAATCTGGTTGTATAAATGGCATGATGCGAAAGCAGGTAATAAAAATAATAGGCGAATGGCCTGATTATATTTTGGAAGAAGAGGATATCTCTCCGTTTGAGTTACAAAAAGCGGACGAGATGTTTTTAACCAATTCTCTTGTAGGCATCCAACCTGTTTCTAAGTACCGAAAAAAGGAATATGATACAAAAGTGAGTAAGCTTTTGCATGAAAAATTAAATGCAAAACTTTCTGGTAATTTTTTGGTGTAATACCTAGTTCTGACTAGGATCTTCTGGCGCATTTGCCCAAAGGGAATAATCGCCACCTAACTCGATCATTTTTTCTTTCCAAAAACTGATGTCTGGTTTTATAAGCAAGGATTCTTGGTAGGAATTATCGGTCAATAACCAACTGTTATTGTTTAGTTCTTCTTCCAATTGATTCGTTGCCCATCCAGAATATCCTAAGAAGAATTTTATCTCATTTTCTTTTAACTGATTGGATTCGATTCTTTTTATGACCTCTTCAAAATTCCCACCCCAATAAAGTCCTTTGGATATTTCTAGACTATTTTCTATAAGATCTGGTCGAGTATGTATAAAATACAGGTTTTGCTGTTCTACAGGCCCTCCTATGTATACAGTAAAATTATTGCGTATCTCAGGAATAAAGCTTTGTAAGGTATAATCTGATGGTTTGTTCATAATAAAACCAACTGAACCTTCAGGATTACAAGCAACCAAAAGAATGATGGATCTATTGAACGAATCATCGTTAAGTGCAGATGGTTCTGCTATTAATAATTGCCCACGATTTGGATTCATTTTATTGGATTTTTAAAATTTATACTTAAATATATAAAACTTTTACAATAACCGGCTAGGAAATAGGCTTAAAATGGTATTACATTCTTGGGAAACTTAGATTGTTTGGATATAATGCAATTAATTTTTTTTTTGTAGTAATTTGTGTAGATTAAAGTTTTATTGGAGTCTTGCAAGTAATTAGAGTTGGTATTTATCCTAACTTTGCTAACTTATTAATTCCAAGACACAAAAAAAGCCTTAGTTGAGAAACCAAGGCTTGATTTTGTTGATAAACTAAATGAATTAGTTAACAGCATCTTGTAGTCCAGATCCTGGCTTAAATCTCACTACATTCTTAGCTGCGATTTGGATAGTCTTCCCAGTTTGTGGGTTTCTACCTTCTCTAGCTGCACGGTGATTAACATTCCAAGAACCGAATCCAACTAAAGATACACGGTCTCCTTTTTTAAGAGCACCTTGTACGTTTTCCAAGAAAGACTCTAAACTTTTTTTAGCAGCTGCTTTTGTAATTCCAGCATCTTCTGCCATAGCATTGATTAAATCTGATTTGTTCATAATACTGTTTTTATTATTTACGCGTTATAAAATTGCATATACAAATATAAATTTATTATTTAATCATGCAAGCGAAAAGCGCACAAAACCCTTGATATTGCTATAAAGGAGCTGTTTTATTCGGGTTTTAAGGCAAAATACTCCTTATTTATAATTGATATATGTACAAAACCTTAACACATTCGCGCATTTTCTGAAAAGGTATAGCCGTTACATATATCTAAAATGGGCATTTTTCGTCTTCCCGGAAGTTGCATTTCTAGAATATCTAAGTAACCATCTGCTACAGCAACCTTCATATCTTTCCTACTCGCTGTAATGGTTCCTACTTTTTCAGTGTGTATGGCTTCTTCAAATCGTGCAAAGTATATCTTTACTTTTTTTCGTTCCCCATCCTCTTCCAATTCTGTCCAAGCAGAAGGGTAAGGGGATAAACCTCGAATATGCAGTTCTATATCTTTTCCTTTCTTGGACCAATCGATGCGCATGTTCTCCGAAGTCAACTTTGGAGCATAGGTTATTCCTTCTACGTTTGGCTGTATTTCTGGCTTAACTTCATTATTGGCAAGCTTCTCTATGGTCGTTACTACGAGTTTTTTTCCAATACCAAGCAACTTATCATGCAACGTGCCTGCCGTTTCGGTTTTAGTGATTGCCACCTTTTCAGAAAGCAATATGGCGCCAGTGTCAATTTTTTCGTCCAATAAAAAGGTAGTGACTCCAGACTCTTTTTCTCCTTCTATTATTGCCCAATTTATTGGCGCTGCACCTCTGTATTTAGGTAGGAGGGAGGCATGTAGGTTAAAAGTGCCCAGCCTTGGCATTGACCAAACAATTTTTGGTAGCAAGCGAAATGCTACTACTACGAATAAATCTGCTTTAAGCGCTCTTAAAGAATCTAAAAACGCTTCATCTTTTAAGCTTTCTGGTTGTAGAATAGGCAAGTTTTGTTGTAAAGCATATTCTTTAACTGCCGATCCGCGTAGTTGTCTGCCACGTCCAGCTGGTCGGTCGGGGGTTGTTACTACCCCAACCACTTGCAGGTCATTTTCTATTACTTCTTTTAGGCATCCAACGGCAAAGTCGGGGGTACCCATAAATACAATTCTCAAGTCTTTCATAGTTCGTATAATTGGTATTTATTGTATTGGTATAATTTCACTTTTTTCCTAATTAGCATGCTGCGAAGCAATTCTATGGTAGTTGCTACAGGAAGGTTTAATTGTTGTGCAATGCTATTGGCCTCCAAAGGGCCCATTTCAGTAAGAATATTAATAATAGCCGTTTCATTGGCATGCTCCTTACTGTCCTCCGTGTTTTTGTTTTGCCTACATACCGAACAAATGTTGCAGTCCGCTGCTATTTCTTCACCAAAGTAGGCCAGTAGCTGTCGGCTTTTGCAAAGCGAGTCATTGGTTACAAACGCGATGCTCTGCTTTATTTTTCGGATGGTATTTTTGTTTAACTGATCTACTTCTTTTCCCAGGCGATTTAATGTTCTATCATCTTCTCTAGGTTCTAAGAAGTGTAACTGGATATCGGACTCAAACAACTCTAGGTCGATTATCTCATCTTGATCCATTTTTTTTATTGCCTTCAAGATTTTATTTACACTTCGCTCTGCTCTTGTAGCTACGGTTTCTACAGAAATTCTGGTAGGTACTTCAAAAATACCTCCATAAAGTCGAAGAATGTTTTGCCCGATATGGGCTAGCTCTCTATTCTGATCGAAATAATTTAATAAAACCTGCGAAGGAACAAGGAACTGTAACACGCATTTTCTTCCGTAAACATGGGTTAGTTGGATTACCCCAATTCTATCTAAAGTCCGTAGCGCATTGTGTGTTTTGGTTAAGGGCAACGCATAGCGCTCACAAAAAGAAGCAAAGTTAAAGTCATGTGTAGTGAGATCTCCTTCGCCATAACTTATTTGAAAATACGTATTCAACTTTTTATATACTTTTTTTAAATAAGCTAGGTCAGCTAGATTTCTAGTGTATTGATTTAGGGTGCGTGTTGGGTCGTAGTTGTCGTAAAGCAATATGGCACGTGCAGGCAGTCCATCTCTTCCTGCTCTTCCTGCTTCTTGGAAGTAACTTTCTATGCTTTCTGGTATTTGCAAATGAATTACGTGACGCACATTCGGTTTGTCTATTCCCATGCCGAATGCATTGGTAGCCACGATTACTGGTGTTTCTTCGTTTAGCCAACTATGTAATCGATCATTCTTTTCTTCCGTGCTCAAACCACCATGGAAGAAAGTACTTTTTATGCCCAAACTATTTAAGTGCATGCTATGGTTTGCGGTTCCTTGTCTGCTGCGCACATATAGGATAGCAGGTCCAGGATTGGATTGGAGGATGTGTTGTATGCTTTTTAACTTATCGGATACCGAATAGGTCTCATAAGACAAATTAGGTCTATAAAAAGAGGTTTGCACTAGTTTTGGACTCTTCATTTCCAATAAGCGCATAGTGTCTTTTACCACTTTTGGGGTTGCCGTAGCAGTTAGTGCTATAAAAGGCACCTCACCTATAAGGGTGCGGATGGTTGGGATTTTATGATAAGAAGGTCTAAAGTCGTTTCCCCATTGTGAAATACAATGTGCTTCGTCTATCGCTACAAGTGATACAGGAAGCGATCGTATTGTTTCCTGAACCAATGTATTTTGCAAGCGTTCGGGCGAGAGGTATAAGAATTTATAATTGCCATACAAAGCATTATCTAGCAACCTTCGTAACTCGGTTATGCCTAGATTTCCTCCAAGGTGCAAGGCTTTGATGTTTTTTCTGTGTAACGCCTGCACTTGGTCCTCCATTAGAGCAATCAAAGGCGAAATAACAATGCAAATACCGGGCTTTAATAAAGCAGGAACTTGAAAACAAATAGATTTTCCGCCACCTGTAGGGAGGAGTACCATGGTATCTATCCCATTTAGAATGTTGGTGATAGCTTGTTCTTGCCCTTCTCTATAGGAAGAATAGCCCCAATACTTCAATAAAATACTTTGGGCTGTTTCCTCCAATTTTATAGGTTTAAAATCTCTAAAATATATTCGGATCGTTCTTTGGCTTCCCCTTCTGGAACGTTATGAATATTGTAGCCAAGATCGGCATATTTTCGATATAAAAACTCATAGATCAACTTCGCTTGGTCGTAGGATTCATAGCGCTCATTGTCCTGAATATAGATGCTTTGCCACGGAGGTAAGAGGAAAACCTCATCATATATATGTTGTTCGCAAGCCTCATGGAATTGATCTGGATAGTCGGTTCCCAAATAATCCATATAAGCGTTTACATCGGGGATACCGCGATCATAAAACAGTTGTGCACTTTGGCACTTTTCGGCATCTTTATATTGTTGGACCCTTCCTTCCAGTAGTTTCTGGCTAAACAGCAAAGGGTCGGTTAAGAATAGTTGATCTATGCCTTTCTCTTTAGCTTCTAAGATTATTTGTCTAGATATTTCTGGCATAATATCATACCCCATATCAGCCAATTCTTCGGCAATAGTAGTTTTTCCCGATCCTGGACCTCCAGAGATTACAATACGCTTTGTTATCACAAATAATAGATTAAAATGAATTTTACAAAGTTCGTAAATATAAATTGATACTGAAAGTGTATATTTGTATTCTTTATAAACTAATAATGCCCTCAGCAATGACTGACAAGAAGAATGAGAACGACAAATCGAAAGAATTCTATGAGAATTTAAAAGCTCAATTAGAAGACTATACCGATTGGCCTGCGCCATACTTGTTTAAATTTATAGTGCCTACAGACAAAAGAAAAATACAACAGATATTAAGCTTTTTTGAGGACATACCTAACGCCAAAGCAAAAACGAGAACCTCCACAAAAGGTCAATATACAAGTGTTTCTATTGAAGCAGTTATAGAATCTGCAGATGTGGTGATAGAGAAATATGAGAAAGTTTCTGTAGTAGAAGGTTTGCTGTCCTTATAAAAAATCCTTATTTTGCGTATAGCGTTGAATTATAACTTCATTCAATAGAAGTTAGATACAATGACTTTCCTATTTTAATTATTACATATACATACTATTTTGACATTAGAACTTCTTGTAGACGATTTAGAGTACAATACCGACAGAAACCATTTAGCCATTCCAGAATACGGACGCCACATTCAGAAAATGATTGAGCAAACCGTAGAGATAGAAGATGTGAAAGAGCGTACAAGGCAGGCAAAAGGAATTATAGCCGTTATGGGGAACTTAAACCCACATTTACGCGATGTACCAGATTTTCAGCATAAGCTATGGGATCAATTATTTATAATGTCTGATTTTAAATTAGATATCGAAGCACCTTTCCCAATACCGACTAGAGAGTCTGTTTTTAAATCACCAGAACCATTGGATTATCCACAAAACTTCCCGAAGTATCGCTTCTACGGAAATAACATAAAACGCATGATAGACGAAGCGGTAAAATGGGAGGATGGAGAAAAGAAAGAAGCCTTGATATTGACCATTGCCAACCACATGAAAAAGTGTTTTTTGAACTGGAATAAGGATTCGGTAAAAGATGAGGTTATTTTTAATCATTTATATGAGTTATCTGGAGGGGAAATAAATCTGAAAGAAGCTGATGAGGATTTAAGCAAAGCACAAGATTTGGTGAAAAGTAAACGCAGAACCCCTGCAAGGCGAAGCAATCGTCCAACAAGAGGAAGAAGAAGACGCAATTAATAAAAAAAGAAGAGTTAGAATAGTACATGGAAGTATTTGAAATAGAAGGAGGCCATAAATTAAGCGGTTCCATTACCCCACAAGGAGCCAAGAACGAAGCTTTACAAGTTTTATGTGCCGTACTGCTTACAGAGGAAGAAGTAATTCTGGACAATGTGCCAGATATTCGGGATATAAATAGACAGATAGAAATATTAAAGAGCTTAGGAGTAAAGGTTGAAAAGCTTTCTAAAGGAAAATATTCCTTTATTGCTAAGAATATAAATTTAGACTACTTGCACAGCGAGCAGTTTAAGCAAGATGGCGCTAGCATTCGTGGTTCAATAATGATAGTAGGTCCCTTGCTTGCCAGGTTTGGGAAGGGATATATCCCGAGACCCGGAGGCGATAAAATAGGAAGACGACGTATAGATACCCATTTTGAAGGATTTATAAAGCTAGGAGCAGAGTTCGAATACCAACAAAAAGAACAGTTTTATAAGGTTGCTGCACCACATGGATTAACGGGCACCTATATTTTATTGGATCAAGCTTCGGTAACCGGAACAGCAAATATCATTATGGCAGCCGTACTTGCCAAAGGCGAAACCACTATATATAATGCCGCTTGTGAACCATATATTCAGCAATTATGTATTATGCTGAACAGTATGGGAGCAAAAATCTCTGGAATAAGTTCTAATTTACTTAGGATAGAAGGCGTTACAAAACTACAGGGTTGCACCCATCGTATCCTTCCAGATATGATAGAGATAGGTAGCTGGATAGGAATGGCAGCTATGACTCGTAGCGAGATCACAATAAAAGACGTAAGTTGGGATAACTTGGGAATGATTCCAGAAATATTTCAAAAACTAGGAATAAAACTAGATCGTCGTGGCGATGATATTTTTATTCCAGCTCAAGAATCTTATGAGATTCAAGATTATATAGACGGTTCCATATTAACTATATCCGATTCTCCATGGCCTGGATTTACACCAGATTTATTAAGTATAATTTTAGTAATCAGCACACAGGCTAGAGGAGAGGTGCTCATACACCAAAGAATGTTCGAGAGTCGCTTGTTCTTTGTGGATAAACTCATCGACATGGGGGCGAAAATAATTCTTTGTGACCCGCACCGTGCTACGGTTATCGGACATGACTTTAAGTCCTCGCTAAAAGCAACAACTATGGTTTCGCCAGATATTCGTGCAGGGGTTTCCTTGCTGATTGCAGCATTGTCTGCAACAGGAACAAGTACCATTCACAATATAGAGCAGATTGATAGAGGATATGAAGATTTAGATACAAGATTACAAGCTTTGGGTGCTAAGATAAAGCGTGTAAAACGAAAATAAAAACTTACTTCGCATTCACTTCTACGGACGGGAAAATGGGTTTAATTCCACGATGCTATACGGCGAATGGTTAAGCTTAATTCTATATGGATACGCCAATGGCTTTGCCTTGAGAAAGTTCATTTATAAAGTAAAAAATGCTAGAAATGGAGTAGTACCTTTCTAGCATTTTTCGTTTTGTAATGGGATGGCTTTAAATTAA
>Ga0079223_10000062_pt1 | contig 35137 bp, 30 predicted proteins | sample Stecom2011_FD_75072 | JGI IMG/M metagenome (GOLD analysis project Ga0079223, IMG submission 75072) | Agricultural soil microbial communities from Utah to study Nitrogen management - Steer compost 2011 | ecosystem: Environmental > Terrestrial > Soil > Agricultural land | place: USA: Utah...
CATCCAAATAAACCTAAAGAACAATGCCCTGTTTTCCAAAGCGGTTGCAAATATAGAAAACTAATTCCTAATAAACACAACTTTTAAAAGAAAAGATTTAAAAATAAAATCTCTGTAAAACTCAACCGACTTTTTATCTAATTGCGAATTGCAAATATAATCATTTTAATTACTAGCAAGCAAGACTAAAATCAAGTTTATTTCCAAACCCTCAATATTTAACACTTCTCAAGGAACACTCGCTTTACCCCTATACTTCTGGTTAAGCGATTGCAAATATAGACATTAAAATTCAACATATCCAAGGCATTTCCGAAAGTTTTATTGAAGTAATTCATAACATCTTGAAGTTCAGCAACCAAATAAGAATTATTATTTAAAACAACTCTCCATCAGGACAGATAAAGCGCTAATTCGGTTTAAACATACTCACCTCATGGTTAAGTTTAATGTTGGCTAGCATATAGATTCACAAATTTTCTAAGAAGAAAATAAACTACCCAGAGAAAGAGTCGTCGGAGTATCCATATCGAATTAAGCCTATCTATTCGAAACCAAACATCGGCGACTAACCCAATTTCCCATCCGCCAAAGGGAACAGCAGTAAAGATTAGGCATCACATCTATCCTCCTATTAAATGAAGTATAAATCTATATGGATAAAGCACGATATCTAGGAAAACAACCCCTTCTTCACTCATCCAGACTATGTAATATCAATATAGAGCCTTTTAAGGACACCTCAATATATACAAGCCTTAATCAATAAAACATCCAAAAGCAGCAAAGCATCGGAATATCACTCTCGAAATAAATATATCCATAGGTCGCTTGAGAGAATCAAATCAAGTATTCCAGTTGAGCACACTGAGGCCAAGGGAAAGTATAAATTAAAACTAATTACAAAGCGAACCACTCATTATTATACCCGATCGTTCTATTTAGATATTGAACCAATACAATTTCAGTAAGAGCTACGGATCACTATAAAAGCATCCACATGTTCTCCTAAACTCAAAAAAGCGTACTTTCTCCATTTGACTAAATACAAATTCCTTATCATCCGTCGGTAAATTGTCCATTATAATTATAGCAAGATAAGAGAGCAATTAATTACTTAACACTACAACTATTATATTGTGCGTGAAATACAAGCATCCACTACAAAGGAAAAGAAACTTACATATACGCTAAGGATGCTCTTACGATACAATATGTAATTGCAAAGCAATGCCAATAGTCCAATATCACTTCCCATGCACTTATCGGCCTATATATTAAGGTATAGAGGTACCGACATGATTGTGATGTGTAAGCTTAGCCTAAAATCTTCCAATAATAATGACAAGAAAACTCAAAAATTTAAAGGCTAGAAGACCAATACGTATTTTAGTAGACTATACAAGCTTGATAAAAGCAGAAAACATAGTATCTTTGTGGTTTAAATAAATTCAACCTAGTTAATAAGGAAACATGATTTCAATAACTTTACCAGACGGGAGCGTAAAAGAAGTCCCTAAGAATACAACACCAATAGACATCGCTATGAGTATAAGCTCTGGCTTGGCTCGCAATGTTTTATCTGCATCTTTTAATAATCAGACCGTTGAATCTGTTACGCCTTTAACGGAGGATGGAGACTTGATTTTGTATACATGGAACGACGAGCAAGGGAAGCAAGCATTTTGGCATTCGAGTTCTCATATTCTGGCGCAAGTGATGGAAGAGATGTATCCAGGAATAAAGTTAACCATTGGTCCCTCTATCGATACTGGCTTCTATTACGATATTGACATGGGAGAACACAATATCTCCGAAAAGGATTTTCCTGCCATAGAAAAACGAATGATTGAGATAGCTCGTGAAAAGCATGAGTTTAAGATGCGCTCCGTAAGCAAAAAAGAAGCTTTAGAATTTTACAAAAAGCAAGGCAACGAGTTTAAAGTGGAACTGATAGAGAATTTGGAGGATGGAGAGATAACCTTCTGTGACCACGATAACTTTACCGATTTATGTCGTGGCGGTCATATTCCAAATACAGGTGTTGTAAAGGCAGTTAAGTTAATGAATACTGCAGGTGCATATTGGCGTGGAAACGAAAACAATCCGCAGTTAACTCGTATATATGGTGTTAGTTTCCCAAAACAAAAGGATTTAAAAGAATATTTAGAGCTACTAGAGGAAGCTAAAAAACGAGATCACAGGAAGCTTGGCAGGGAGTTAGGCTTATTTACTTTTTCTCAAAAAGTAGGACAAGGTTTGCCTTTATGGCTTCCAAAAGGTGCCGCGTTGCGCAACAGATTAGAAAACTTTATGCGCGATGCGCAAGAAAGAGCAGGTTACGAGATGGTTATTAGCCCTCATATTGGTCATAAAGACCTATACGTTACTTCTGGTCATTATAGCAAATATGGGGAGGATAGTTTTCAACCTATAAAGACACCACATGAAGGAGAAGAATTTATGTTAAAGCCGATGAATTGTCCGCACCACTGTGAAATCTACAAAGCAATGCAGTGGTCTTATAAAGATCTACCCAAGCGCTTTGCAGAGTTTGGAACCGTATATAGGTATGAACAAAGCGGTGAGCTACATGGACTGACTCGTGTACGTGGGTTTACACAAGATGATGCTCATATATTCTGTACGCCAGACCAGCTGGACGAAGAGTTTAAAAAGGTAATTGACTTAGTATTATATGTCTTTGAGTCCTTGGGCTTTGATGATTTTACAGCGCAGGTTTCACTAAGAGATCCAGAAACTCCAGAACGATATATCGGTTCCTCGGAAAACTGGGAGAAAGCGGAAACTGCTATTATAAATGCCGCAGACGAGAAGGGTTTACGTTATGTTGTAAAAACTGGAGAAGCCGCATTCTACGGGCCAAAACTAGATTTTATGGTGAAAGACGCACTAGGAAGGAGTTGGCAGTTAGGGACTATTCAAGTGGACTATAACCTGCCAGAGCGTTTTGAATTAGAATATATAGGAAGTGACAATACGGCACACCGCCCAGTAATGATACACCGTGCACCGTTTGGCAGTATGGAGCGTTTTATAGCAATATTACTAGAAAATACAGCAGGAAACTTCCCTTTATGGTTAATGCCAGAACAAGTTAGCATACTATCTTTGAGCGAGAAACATGAGAAATATGCAGAAAAAGTTTTAAATGTGCTAAAAAATGACGAAATTCGCGCTATAGCGGACAATAGAAACGAGACTATTGGGCGTAAAATCCGTGATGCGGAAGTGAATAAAGTACCGTTTATGTTGATTGTTGGAGAGCAAGAGGAGAAAGACGGCACGGTATCTGTACGTAGACATGGTGAAGGAGATTTAGGTGCAATGCCTATTGAAGAGTTTGCAAAACTGGTTACAACAGAAGTAGCAAGCGAAGTAAAGAAATTTAACGTTTAACTTTAAATATTTAAATCATAGCAATTAGAAGAAGAAGAGGAAGACGCCCAGATAGGGTTGTTAACAAGGATCAAAATCGAATTAACGAAAAAATTCGAGCAGAAGAAGTTCGCTTAGTAGGCGAGAATGTCGAGATGGGGGTTTATCCTATCAAGAAAGCACTGGAAATCGCTCAAGATCTAGGTTTAGACTTAGTAGAGATTTCTCCAGATGCCAAGCCCCCTGTATGTAAGGCGATCGACTACAACAAGTTTGTTTACGAACAACGAAAGCGCAGGAGAGCAATACAAGCAAACACCTCCAAGGTGGTTGTAAAAGAAATACGTTTTGGTCCAAACACGGACGATCACGATTACGAGTTTAAAAAGAATCATGCAGAGAAGTTCCTTAAGGAAGGTGCAAAGCTAAAGGCTTATGTTTTCTTCCGTGGACGTTCTATTGTATATAAGGACCAAGGTGAAATTCTATTACTCCGTTTGGCTAGAGATCTAGAGGAGTTCGGAAAAGTAGAGCAGATGCCTAAGATGGAAGGTAAGCGTATGAATATGTTTATCGCTCCTATCAAAAAAGGAAAGTAATATATATTGAGATTGTATAAAAAAGGAAATTATGTCTAAACAAAAAACACATTCTGGTGCTAAAAAGCGTTTTAAGCTTACAGGTACTGGAAAAATTAAAAGAAAGCACGCGTTTAAAAGCCATATTCTAACGAAGAAGTCTAAAAAGCGTAAAGCTAAATTAACAAAGTCTGGATTAGTATCTGATGCAGACACGAATAATGTGAAACACATGCTTCGTTTGAAGTAATCGTGTTTTCACGGTTTTGTGAAATTAATACATTAACCCTGGAGTATGGCGGTAGAATTACCGAAAGCACCTTAAATAACTAGGTCGCCTGCTACAAAAAAACAATAACTATGTCAAAATCAAATAATGCCGTTGCCGCTAGAGCCCGAAGAAAAAAGGTTCTAAAGCAAGCAAAAGGGTACTTCGGTACCAGAAAGAATGTCCACACCGTTGCGAAGAATGCAGTAGATAAAGCTATGTTGTATTCGTACCGTGATAGACGAACCAAGAAAAGAAATTTCCGCAGCTTGTGGATTATGCGTATTAACGCTGGTGCACGTGAGCATGGTTTATCTTACTCACAGTTTATCGGGAAAGCTAAAGTTAAGGGAATCGAGTTAAATCGTAAGGTTCTTGCTGATTTAGCAATGAACCATCCAGAAGCTTTTAAAGCAGTAGTTGATAAAGTAAAGTAAATTAAACCAAAAGCAATCTCAAAATATATTATTAAAAGCCTCTTGAAACATCAAGAGGCTTTTTCTATATTTATAGTATATGAATAAAAAGCTACATATCTATTTTCTCTTTCTATTAGTTTGCTTTAGCAGCATTTCGGCTCTAGGACAAATGGAAATAGACAGCATACATCTACAAAAAACTTATATAATAAATAACCATGAAAGCATCTATTTACCACTAGGCAACATGTCTTTTGCAGACTCCGTAGTTTCTTATACACCAGGAATACCAGCACCTCTTCCCTCCTACATTCATCCAGAACGAGCATTGGGTGAGCCAGACTTCAACCACTATAAAGATGAATCTTTCGTATCCCTTGGATGCAATGGACAGCTTACATTGCAATTTGTAAGTAATGGCTTTATTGATATTGAAGGAGATGACTTATATTTCTTTGAAGTAGGTCCATCGGTAGAGTCTTTTAAAGTAGAAATCTCTACCGATGGAGAGGATTGGATCTACATAGGCACCCTTCCTGGCAGTAACTGCTCTATAGATATAGGAAGGTCACAGCGAGTACGGACAGAACAAACAGTATATTATTTTGTTAGAATTACCGACTTGGGAGATTTTTGTCGTGGTCCTACTCCTGGTGCAGACATCGATGCTGTGGGTGCAATAGGAGGCGTTTTAAAATTCAATCTATCGGCTAGTGTTTTATTTGACTCTGACGAATATGAGTTAAAGTTTGAAGCAAAGGAAACATTAAATAAAATAACGAACATTTTAAAATTAATGCCCTATGCTTTTGTTCAAATAGACGGTCATACAGATTGGGATGCTTCTAAGACATATAATGAGATATTGGGCGAGAATCGAGCACTGTCTGTTAGGAACTATTTGGACAAGACGGTCAATGGTAATGAAAATCCTTTATATATAGGCATGGAGGTTCGCTCCTTTGGAAAAACCAAGCCCATTAGTAGTAATATTACCGAAGAAGGAAAACAGAAAAATAGGCGTGTAGAAATTATGGTTTTACCTCCCGATACATTCTTCGAAAAACCCTAATTACGTTTTTTGCTCTTTCTTTTCAGCTGCTGGAAAAAGAATGTTATTCAAAATCAACCGATAGCCTGGAGAAGTAGGGTGTAATTCTAATTCTGTCTTAGGATCTCCCACTTTATGCTGGTAATCCTCTGGATCATGTCCTCCAAAGAATGTAAAGAAACCTTTACCTCGTACTCCGTGGATATATTTTGCTTCTCCTGCAGTTTTATTCTCGCCCATAATCAAAACATTGGATTTAATTTGATCGCGATTAAAGCCTGTTGTTTGTCCATAAAACCCTTTTACCAATGCCGTGTGATTTTGAACTAACATGGTAGGAATTGGATCCCATTTTGCTGAAAAGTCCATCAATCGAAAATAATCATTCTCTTTTTTAACTTTTCTATCATTAGTAGTATCTATAGATGAGAAAGAATAAACCATAGGGTCACGTTCCAAAAGGAAGTCGGTAAATGCGAATGTTTGTGCATAGTCTATTTTGTTTTGGTATCCAGGATCGCTAGGATCACCATCGAACATCGGCTCGCATATATCCACTCCTTCAGCAGCCAATGCAATATCGAAAGTATCGGTTGCACTGCACATGGCAAACATAAAGCCGCCTCCTACCACATAGTCTCTAATTTTAAGTGCTACAGCTAATTTTGCATCAGACACCTTATCGTATCCTAAGGAAGTTGCTAAGGCTTCGGCTTCTTTTTTTCCTTGTATATACCAAGGAGCAGTTCTAAATGCTCTATAGAACTTGCCGTATTGTCCTGTGAAATCTTCGTGGTGCAAATGCAACCAGTCGTAAAGCAACAACTCGTCGTCTAGCACTTCTTTATCGTATATTACGGTATAAGGAATTTCGGCATAGGAAAGCACCAAAGTAACCGCATCGTCCCACGGCATATTACCAGAGGGAGAGTAAACTGCAATCTTGGGTGCTGTTTCCAGCAGGATTGCATCCATATTTTTAGATGGACTGCGCACCTCATCAAGGATTTGTAACGCCTGTCCGTCGGAAACTACTTCAAAGTCTACTCCTCGGATTTTTAATTCTCTTTGTGTTCTACTTTTGTCAGAAACCATAAAGGAGCCGCCTCTATAATTTAACAACCACTGCACTTCCTCTCCATTATTTAGCACCCAATAAGCAATTCCATAGGCTTTTAAATGTTCGCTTTGAGTTTCTGCATCCATCGGAATTAGAAGATAGGAAGCCCATGACGGCAAGCTTAGGAACAAGAAAAGTAGTAGTAAGGTAGTGCGAAGCATGTTTTATATACGTCTAAATTAAGTTTTAAGCTAGTTTTATTTATATCTAGAATGGGATATCATCATTTTGGTTGTTTGGCGTCCCAAATACATCACTTGCAGGAGGGAAATTATTACTAGAAGCGTCCTGATTCATACTTGAATGAATTTCCGTTGGGAATATATGGTCTTCTAAGTTTTCGAACCTTCCAAATTGTCCAACGAACTTCAAACGTATTTCATCTAAGCCACCATTACGGTGTTTTGCTACAATAAACTCTGCTTGGCCATCTGTTGGGCTTCTCTCATCGTCATCCCACTCATCGATCTTATAATATTCTGGGCGGTAAATAAAGGACACAATATCTGCATCTTGTTCAATTGCTCCAGACTCACGTAAGTCAGAGAGAATAGGTCTTTTACTTCCTGTACGTGTTTCTACTGCACGAGAAAGCTGGGACAAAGCAATTACTGGAACATTCAATTCTTTTGCTAGTGCTTTTAAGTTTCTAGAAATGGTAGAAATCTCTTGCTCTCGGTTTCCGCCTTTATGACTTCCTCCAGCTGTCATTAGTTGCAAGTAATCCACCATAATCATTTTAATTCCGTATTGCGATGCCAACCGTCGAGCTTTTGCACGTAAATCAAAAATAGATAAGGATGGCGTATCGTCTATATATAAAGGTGCTGCCTCTAGGTCTTTCACTTTAACGTTAAGTTGCTCCCATTCGTGTTTCTCTAAATTACCTGTACGCAGTGTCTCGGAACTCAAGCCTGTTTCGGAAGAAATAAGACGTGTAATAAGTTGTACGGAGGACATCTCTAAAGAGAAAAATGCTACGGGTATATTATAATCTATAGCCATATTTCTAGCCATAGACAGGGTAAGTGCTGTTTTACCCATACCTGGTCTGGCGGCGATAATAATTAAATCACTTGGTTGCCAACCAGAAGTTAGCTTATCTAGTTTGGTAAATCCAGATGGTGCACCAGACAGCCCCTCTTTATTTGCAATCTCCTCAATATTCTTTTTTGCTTGTATTACTAGGCTTTGGGCTGTTGCCACGCTGCTTTTAAGGTTCCCTTGAGAAACATCGTATAATTTGCTTTCTGCAGAATCTAACAAGTCGAATACATCTACCGTTTCATCATACGAGTCGTGTATAATTTCACTAGAGATCTTTATAAGACTTCGTTGAATAAATTTTTGTAGAACGATTCGGGCGTGAAACTCAATATGCGCAGAGGAAGACACTTTTTGTGTAAGCTGAACTAAGTAGAACTCCCCTCCTGCTACTTCTAGTTTTTTATTTTGTCTAAGTCTATTGGCTACCGTCAGCAAATCCACCGGTTCTCCTGACTCGAAAAGCTGGAGAATAGCTTCATAGATAGCTTGATGTTTTGTACTGTAAAAAGCTTCTGGGTGCAATATATCTATAGCCTCATCTACTCCCTTTTTATCAATCATCATAGCGCCCAGAACAACCTCCTCAAGATTTACGGCTTGTGGTGGTATTTTTCCTCTTTCTAAGGATATTACTGGAGAAGTTGCCTTGGTATAATCAGGCTTTGTTTGCGCTTTTTCCATAAGAATATAGTACTAATTTATTTGGTTTTGGTTTGCTAATAACATAATCATATTTAAACGATTATGACATATAAATATAAGAGTTTTATATGTTTTTTGATAAAAAATCCGAAGGACATTTGCTTCGGATTTTTTAATAATTTCAATATGGAGCTTCCAGATTAATCTTTATACACTCCAATCTTTAAGTATTTATTCATCCTGTTTTCCACTAATTTTTCTGGAGACAGTGTTTTCAATTGGTCATACACCTTTACGATTTCTTTCTCTACTGTTTTGAACGTAGCATATCTATCGCTATGTGCACCACCTAAAGGTTCTTTTATTATTTTATCGATAAGCTTATTCGCTTTCATATCTGTAGCTGTAAGCTTTAACGCCTCGGCAGCTCTTTCTTTATGTTCCCAGCTACGCCAAAGGATAGAGGAACAACTTTCTGGAGAAATAACAGAATACCAGGTATTTTCTAACATCAATACTTTATCCCCTACTCCGATTCCCAATGCACCTCCAGATGCTCCTTCACCGATTATGACTACGATGATAGGCACTTTTAGTCTGGTCATTTCCAACAGGTTTCTAGCAATCGCTTCTCCTTGTCCACGCTCTTCTGCTTCTAGTCCCGGATAAGCACCTGGTGTATCTATTAAAGCTACTACAGGAACGCCGAACTTCTCAGCAGACTTCATAAGACGCAGTGCCTTACGATATCCCTCTGGGTTTGCCATACCAAAGTTTCTGAATTGTCTTGACTTGGTATTATGTCCTTTTTGTTGTCCGACAAACATAAAAGATTGGTCGCCTATTTTACCAAGCCCACCTACCATTGCTTTATCGTCCTTAAAGGTTCTATCTCCATGAAGCTCTAAAAAAGTATCTCCACACATCGCATTGATATAATCCAGTGTATAAGGACGGTCTGGATGTCGGGATAATTGTACGCGCTGCCATGGCGTAAGATTATCGTATATTTCTTTCTTTATCTCGTTGAGTTTTTTCTCAATCTGTTTACATGTATTGGATACATCTACATCGCTCTCTTCACCAATCCTACATGCTTTGTTGTACTGTTCTTGCAGTTCCTTAATAGGCAACTCAAAATCTAAATATTCCATAATATTTTGTATCAATTGCATTCTGTACTAAGAATACAAATATATAGTTTTTGTTTCTATGACGTGCGTATTCTATTGCGCTTTCTTTCTAATACGGTTTTTATAATCCCATTTAGCACTACTGTGACTAGGATTATTAAGGCTCCTAAGTAAAAACTAGAACTCATAGTTTCTTCTTCGCCAAAAATAAGCAATGCCATTAGTATTCCATAAATAGGCTCTAAATTAATGGTGAGCATTACCGTGTATGGACTTATCCATCGCATTACATGTACCGATGCAATAAAAGCATAGGCTGTACATACCGATGCCAATATCAATAAATATGTCCAATCTGACAAAGATACCGCAAAGAAAGAAGCATCAAAACCATTTGTGAATGCCATATAAATGCTTAAACACAAAATTCCGAAACCTATCTCGTATAGCGAGATTACAGAAGCCTTATGTTCTTGTATAAGTTTGCCGTTAAGTATAGAAAACAAAGAGCTCAGCAAAGCGGCTATCAGCGCCAGAAGTATGCCTAATGCATGCTCTGTTTCTACCTTAAATATGGTATAAAGCCCAGCGATAACAAGTAAACCAAAGAACAATTCATAATAAATAATTCGTCTGCGGTAAAATATAGGCTCTAAGATAGAGGTGAAAAATGCACCTGTAGACAATGTTGCTAGGGTAACGGATACGTTTGACACTTTGATTGCAGAGAAAAATGCAAGCCAATGCGCAGAAATCAACAATCCCCCTAAAAGAAATTTAGCCAAGACCTTTGGTGGAAACGTCAGGTTTTCCTTTTGGATATACCTCACATATATAAACATAAAAACCACTGCAATCGTCATTCTATACCACACTAGAGCTTCTGCTCCAACGGTGATAAGCGCACCTAAAATTGCCGTAAACCCCCAAATAAACACAATAAGGTGTAGGTGGAGGTAGTTACGAACTTTATCGTTTAGCATTTCTTAAAAGATATAAGGCTAGAATTCCAAAAACAATATTCGGGAACCATGTCGCTAGGAAAGGAGAGAAACTACTCTTCTCTGCCATGGTTCCAAATATTTTATCAAAAAAGATATAAATCATTCCAATGCTGATTCCTATCACAAGGTTCACTCCCATTCCTCCTCGTCTTTTTATGGAAGATACCGATACTGCTATAATGGTAAGAATATAAGCAGACACGGGCAGGCTCCAACGTCTATAACGAACCACTTTATATTTATTAATATGCGAAGAGCCTCTTAATTGCTCTCTTTTTATAAAGTCATTCAGCTCGTTGAAGTTCAAGGTTTCTGCTATATAATCTACTGGCGTAAGCTCCTCTATGGTAAAATTCAGCACCGTATCTAATCGGTATTGCTTTTCGATTATATCATTCAGCTCTCCTATTGTCCGTTTCTCATAGTTATAGAGCGTATAGGTACTATCTGCATTATACACAATACGAGAAGCATTGATTTTATACTGCAATTCATTCCCATCAAAATGCTCTAAACTAAAATCATTTCCTGTGTTATTCCTTGCATTGAAGTAACTAACGTAAATATAGTCATCTTCGTTAAGCTGGCTATAAACATTTGTTTGGCTGCGATCTTTTGATCCACTCCTTTTTAAATACTCATATTTAAACTCGTTGAACCCTTTGCTAGCTTCTGGTGCTAGGTACATTCCTAAAACCAATGCAAAAATACAAATCAAGGTTGCCCCTACTAAATAAGGACGCAGGAATCTAGAGAAAGACACGCCACTGCTCAGGAAGGCTATTATCTCTGTATTATTTGCGAGTTTTGAAGTAAACCAAATAACCGATAAGAAGAGGAATAATGGAAACAGAAGGTTGGCAAAATAGATCGTAAAATTCAAATAGTATTTTGCTACCTCAATAAAAGGCACCTCATTCTCTAGGATTCTACCTATTTTCTCTGCCAAATTCACCGTAATCCCAATAGGGATAAACAGCAACATCAGCAAAGCGAAAGTTCCTAAGTAACGTTTTAATATGTATCTATCTAGAATACTAAACATACTATAGCCTATTGTCCATTTGTTTTACCATTTTATTTTTCCATTGCGTAAAGTCTCCTGCTAAAATACGTCTTCTTGCTTCCCTAACCAACCAAAGATAAAACCCTAGATTGTGAATAGATGCAATTTGTCTTGCTAACATTTCATTTACCGAGAACAGATGGCGCAAGTAGGCCTTGCTATATTCGGTATCTACCCATGTATATCCTGCTTCATCCACCGCCGAAAAGTCTTCTGCCCATTTTCTGTTTTTTATATTTATGGTGCCATGTGCGGTAAACAACATGCCATTTCTTCCATTTCTGGTAGGCATCACACAATCGAACATGTCTATTCCCAATGCGATATTCTCCAAGATGTTAATCGGCGTACCTACTCCCATCAGATAACGCGGTTTGTCTTCTGGAAGAATCGCTGTAACCACCTCGGTCATCTCATACATCACTTCGGCAGGCTCTCCCACGGATAGTCCACCAATAGCATTTCCTTTGGCATTCTTGCTAGCGATATATTCGGCAGACTCTATTCGTAAGTCCTTGTAAGTACTTCCTTGTACAATAGGGAATAACGTTTGATTGTGTCCGTATTTACTGTCTGTCTCATCAAATCGAGCCATACACCTATCCAACCACCTATGCGTTCTATGCATAGAATTGCGTGCATAGTCCAAATCGCAAGGATACGGTGTACATTCATCAAATGCCATTATAATATCTGCACCGATGGTACGCTGTATGTCCATAACGCTTTCTGGAGTAAACAAATGTCTGCTACCATCTATATGCGATTGGAACTTTACTCCCTCCTCTTTAATCTTTCTTGTATCGGATAGAGAATACACTTGAAAACCACCACTATCGGTCAGAATGTTACCATCCCAATTCATAAACTTATGCAAGCCACCTGCTTTCTCTATTACATCCATTTGCGGACGCATGTACAAGTGATAGGTGTTGCCTAGAATAACATCTGGTTTTATTTCTTCTTTCAGCTCACGTTGGTGTACACCTTTTACTGTTCCTAATGTACCAACTGGCATAAAAATGGGCGTCTCTATATCGCCATGATCCAATGTAATTCTTCCAGCTCTAGCTCTACTCGCAGTGTCTGTAGCTTTCAATTCAAATTTCATACTCTCTTTTTAAAGCAAATGCAAAGATACAAGGTTTATCGGTTTGACCTTCTATATAGATACTGGATTTTGAGATGGCCTAGCTTATGGAGATTCTCTAGAATATTCGATAGGCTCTACTTTGTAACACTTATATAAAAGGTGTATTTTTGGGCAACAAAACTATATACCTACGCAAAATATGGCAAACACAACACAAATGGAAGAACTTGTAACACAGGTACGAAGAGATATTCTTCGCCAGGTACATGCAGTAAACTCTGGACACCCTGGTGGATCTCTAGGCTGTGCTGAATTCTTTGTAACACTTTACCAAGAAGTATTGCAAACCAAGCAACCTTTTACTGTAGAGGACAAGAACGAAGATTTATTCTTCTTATCCAACGGACACATTTCTCCAGTTTATTATAGCGTCCTAGCGCGATCTGGGTATTTCCCTGTAGAGGAACTAAAAACTTTCCGTCTGCTTAACTCTCGTTTACAAGGGCATCCAACTACGCATGATGGATTGCCAGGAGTTCGAATCGCATCTGGATCCTTAGGTCAAGGCATTTCAGTATCTATAGGAGCAGCGCAAGCCAAGAAATTAAATAAAGACAACCATTTAGTCTACACACTTTGTGGAGATGGGGAATTACAAGAAGGACAAAACTGGGAAGCCTTAATGTATGCTGCTGGAAATAAAGTAGACAACTTAATCTTAACGGTAGACCTAAATAAACAACAGATAGATGGTAGCACAGACGATGTACTCCCACTAGGAAGTTTAAAGGATAAAATAGAAGCCTTCGGGTGGGATGTGCTAGATATTAAGAATGGAAATGACCTACAAGCGGTCCGAAAAGGATTGGCGGAAGCTAAGTCTAGAACTGGAAAAGGAAAGCCTGTTTGTATTTTACTTCATACGGTTATGGGCCATGGTGTGGATTTTATGATGCACACACACGCTTGGCACGGTAAAGCGCCAAACGATGAGCAATTAGAAATAGCACTTGCAGAAAACCCAGTAACGAGTCTTGGCGACTATTAATTTATAAACGAGATTTTATTTAGTTTAAAGAACATGAGCATGAAAGAATATAAAAATACAGGTAATAAAGATACACGTTCTGGTTTTGGTGCGGGACTTACGGAATTAGGAAAGAAGAACCCTAATGTAGTAGCCCTATGTGCCGACCTTACAGGATCGTTAAAGATGGACGAGTTTAAAGCCAACCATCCAGAGCGCTTCTACCAAGTAGGTATTGCCGAAGCCAATATGATTGGAATGGCAGCAGGACTAACCATTGGCGGGAAGATTCCATTTACCGGAACTTTTGCCAACTTCTCTACAGGTAGAGTATACGACCAAATTCGTCAAAGTGTAGCATATAGCGGTAAAAATGTAAAGATTTGCGCATCGCACGCTGGGTTGACTTTAGGAGAAGACGGTGCTACGCATCAGATATTAGAAGATATTGGCCTTATGAAGATGTTACCAGGAATGACCGTAATCAATCCATGTGACTACAATCAAACCAAAGCTGCTACTCTTGCTATAGCAGATCACCAAGGTCCAGTATATCTACGATTTGGGAGACCATCTGTACCGAACTTCACGTCGGAGGATATGCCTTTCGAGATTGGGAAAGCGGTTAAACTACAAGAAGGTAGCGACGTAACTATTATCGCAACAGGGCATTTGGTTTGGGAAGCTCTAGAAGCTGCAAAGAAACTTAATGAAGAAGATATCTCTGCCGAGGTGATCAACATCCACACGATAAAACCTCTAGATGAGAAAGCTATTCTAGATAGTGTTGCTAAAACAGGATGCGTGGTAACTGCCGAAGAACACAACTTCTTGGGAGGATTGGGCGAAAGCGTTGCCCGTACTTTAGCACTTAGCAATCCTACACCGCAAGAGTTTGTTGCTACAAACGATACTTTTGGAGAGTCGGGAACCCCCGCGCAATTAATGGAAAAATACGGACTAAATGCGGAAGCGATAGTAACTAAAGCAAAAAAGGTTATGAATAGAAAAAAATAGTCTCTACAGATTATTTACCTTTTCATAAAAAAAGCACGATAACCTTTAGAGCTATCGTGCTTTTTTATTGAATATTTAGAACTACTCTTATCCTTCGTCTTCGTCTTTCTCGCTAACACCTATTACATGGAAGGTATAAATAAGTTGATTATAATATCCTATTGGAGTGGAAAGTGGCGGATTATTAAAAAATGCTAAACCAGACGGTACAAATACCGCACCAATACCATAGTCTTGGTAGCTAATCGTTCCATCTTCGTTTTCTATAAATCCATCCGAAGCATTAAATTCTTTCAGCGCTTCTTTTAAACCCGCATTAGTAGATTTATTATCAATTACAAAAGCTTTTGGCTCGCTACTATTTGTTTGTTCTAACAGCTCATTAGTCTCTAAATTCCAAACCTCATACGTAATATGCGCAGCTTCGGCTCCATCTACTGGCTTCCCTTCGCCTTGCGCTACTTTTAAATAGTACAGCTTATACTTCACCTCCGGTTCGTATGGATCCTCTACCATTTTATACTCTACTTGCTCGATCAGCGGTATTTTATCGCTTCCAGGAAGTATACTGTCGATTACCACGCGGTAATCGAAACCTTCCACTGGGCTTTCAAAATCCTCATAATTATATGCATAATTAGTAAGGTATTCCTCGATTTGGTTTTGTGCAGCTATTGCTTCCTCGCCTCTATCTCTAGGCTTAAGTGATTCGTCCTTGTTGTCATCATCCTTCTTACAGGAGATTACTAGTACCGATACAGCAAACAGTGCTAAGATTACTTTCTTCATTATCTAATATTTGTTGGCGGCAAGATACAATTTTCTTGTATTTTTGTTTAGCTTATTAACTTAGATTTTAATATTTATCACAAAATGAGGATTGACAAATACTTATGGGCTACGCGATATTACAAAACAAGGAGTGTTGCTGCAAGAGCCTGTAAGGGAGGAACCGTAAAATTAAATAAAAAATCAGCTAAACCCGCCAAAGATGTATTTGTAGGCGATGAAATAAGTCTTCGCAGAAATCAAATAACGTATACGCTTCGGGTAATCGACATACCAAAATCACGTGTAGGCGCGAAATTGGTAGACCAGTATCGTATAGATACCACCCCAAAGGAAGCCATAGAGCAGGCAAGAGAAAACCAAAGCACCCAACAATACTATCGCGATAAAGGGCAAGGGCGTCCTACGAAAAAAGACCGCCGTGAGATTGAAGAGTATATAGACAGTAACCGCAACCCAGAAGAAGATTTATAAGCATGAAAAACACCATTATTCTAGACGATAAACAAATCGCACAACGCATTCGACGAATAGCTTACGAAATATTCGAATCGAACGTAAATGAAGAGGAAGTAATCCTTGCTGGAATCATAGGCAACGGCTATAAGCTTGCGCAGATGATTTCCGAGCAACTCGAAAGCATCTCTCCGTTGAAAATAGTCTTATGCGAAGTGCAGATCGACAAGAAACACCCAAGAGAACAGATTACTACAAGTATTCCGGTGGCTACCTATCAAAACAAATCTTTGGTTCTTATAGACGACGTGTTACATACGGGAACGACCTTGATTTATGGCGTGAAACACTTTTTAGATGTGCCACTCACGCAGTTTAAAACCGCCGTACTGGTAGATAGAAACCATAAAAGATATCCGATTAAGGCCGACTACAAAGGTATTTCTCTATCCACTTCGCTTAATGAGAATGTAGCAGTGGAATTTGCCGAAGGTAAAGCGTTAGCCCTGCTGGAGTAAAACTTGTAGTTTTTGAACCACCTCTTCTAGTGATTCGTATTCTAATTTAATCCTATGGTTTGCTTGCATATAATAGGGTGCACGCTCAAATAAGTGCTTGCGAATAAAATCTTCTAGCAGTTCCTTAGTTTCTAGTTGTGCTATTAAAGGACGCTGTTCTTTGGCTATCCACAACCTATCTACTAATACCTCTAACGGATATTGTAGGTATATACTCTTACCATTTTCCAATAAAAGTTCCATATTTCCTGCATAGCATGGAGTGCCACCGCCCAAGGCAATTACCATAGCTTTTCTTTCAGCAAGAAGTTCTTTCAGCTTTTCATGCTCTATCTTTCGGAAGTAGATCTCGCCCTTCGTCTTAAATATTTGGGCTATGGTTAGATTTTCTTGTCTTTCTATATAGGTATCCAAATCATAGAAAGGAATGTTTAATTCCTCTGCCAACAACCTACCAAGGCTAGACTTTCCGCTTCCCATATATCCAATCAAAAAATATTTCATTGTTTTTGTTTTTACTATTAGCTTTATATCAACGACTTAGACCAAAATGGCGATTATGTTTTCAAAATTAATCCTTTTATAGTTTGTAATTCCAACAAAGGCTATTATATTTGCACCGCATTGAGCAATAATAGACCTGATAGCTCAGCCGGTAGAGCATCTCCCTTTTAAGGAGAGGGTCCTGGGTTCGAATCCCAGTCAGGTCACAAAGTATCCTAGATACTTTTAATTTTGAAGTTAAACATTTCTGTTTAACTTTTTTTTTGCCCGGATGCTGGAATTGGTAGACAGGCATGGTTGAGGGCCATGTGTTCAATAGAACGTGTGAGTTCGACTCTCATTCCGGGCACAATTGAACCAAGTTTCAACCAACTAATTATCAGCAAAGTAGCAAAGAACTGATACTAATTAAAATTATCTTCTTCCTATACTAGGATTTAATGGTTTTGATTATTATGTTTGCAAACGTAAAAAACAAGACCTGATAGCTCAGCCGGTAGAGCATCTCCCTTTTAAGGAGAGGGTCCTGGGTTCGAATCCCAGTCAGGTCACAAAAAGCTTCAGAGAAATCTGAAGCTTTTTTGTTTTTTGGGAGTAGTGAATTCACTAATTCGAATACTTGCAAAACCGCTTTCTAAATCTTTTCGCTGGTGTGCGATTGCATTGCGTATCCTCAACGCAGCTACTTCGATACCAAAAGCTTTATATATAACACTAAAGGCACACGAAAAATTCGCGTGACTCGAGGAATAGCAAAATTGCTCACCTAGCCTCCAATCGTTCACCAGTTTACTTGTTTACAAGTTCACAACTAAAGCACGCCAGCAAAGAATTATAGAAATTATCAGTAAATTTTAAAAACACAACTACTTACAACATGAATATATTATACCTACACGGTTTAGATGGCAGGTTGACTGCGGAAAAGCAATCGATTCTAGAGAAACATGGAACGGTTCACGCGCCGGAGATAGATTACAGAGAGGAAGAGAATAGTATCGAAAGTCTACTTAATGATTTTAAAGACAAGAGTATTTCTATTGTAATAGGAAGCAGTATGGGAGGTTTTGTTGGTTATTATGTAGCCAATGGACTAGAAGTGCCCGCTTTACTTTTCAATCCAGCTCTTGCCTATCGTTCGGTGCATCAGGAAATTCCGAAAGTCACCAAAGTAAAGTCTCGTTTTAAATATTTAGTCTTAGGAGCAAACGATAACTTAATCATTCCAAAAGACACTTTAAATTTTATTGGAGCTTCTATAGGGAAGGATAATTATAACCTCCACATCAGACAAGATTTGGCACATCGGATTCCAGCAGATATATTTGAAGAGGAAGTAAAAGCTTTTTTTAAAATATTAAAATAGATAGTTCTAATAGGTATACGTAAAATCCTAATAGCGAAGGGGGGAGTATCTTTAAGCAGCAAGCTGCTAAAGATAGATGAGTGTATTTGTCTATGGCAAACAGCAGATGATTGTTCTGAAGCAAGCTTCAGAACGGATGAGTTGAAACTTAGTAGACTCAACCATCCGTTTTTGCAAAGCAAAAAAGATATATCCCTTTAAAAAACAACTTGTTGCTTTTTAAACTACCCTACAATTTTGAAGGAATTGTACTACACTGTTGTTATTTAAGAATTGATTATGATTTAACCACAACTAGGTTCTAAACGATTAAACAATTCACCGATTAAACGTGAAGTAACCGAAGGTTACGAAGCCAAATGAATGCTTATTAATAATTATATCCTATTCCCCCTACTCCGCTAAAAGCTCATCTAACAAATCGGTTACTCTATTTCCATGCCATCTGGCAGAACCGGTTTCTTTAATGTGGATTTTTCCGTCTTTGCCTATTACGAAAGTGGTTGGTAAAGCACGGGATTGTAGTAGTTTTGGGGGGGCGTATTCACTATAATAGATCGGGAGCGTGTAGTTGTACTTCTCCATAAACTGATTAACCTTTTCAGGTTCTTCATCGGTAACCAAATAGAATTGCACTTTATCGCCATACGAATCATATAGCTTTTGCATAGAAGGCATTTCTGCTATACATGGCGGACACCAAGTCGCCCAGAAGTTAAGAAGTACCACCTCGTCCTGTGCCTCGGTAAATGAAATGCTTTCATTTTTTGAATTTCGAACTTGCCAATCGTAATCTTGTAGTTGTGCCTTATTCTTTTTTACCGATGGTCCAATGGCAAATGTTCGCTGTACAAAGACTACAATAGGGGTACGTGTTTGTGGGATAAGCATGGCAGCGACAAACAAGGCAAATAATATATTACTCCAATGTTTTTTAAGAAACTCCATTTATTTTTGTTTTATATTTAATATGGGTTAGTAGCCCTATAGCTATAGTACTTACTTTTAATGGGCAACATCTTTGTATTTGAATCATAGGAAATACATAAATATAACCCTATATATTAATAACTGAAACTGTTTTTGCCTCCTCTAACCTATTCTTTACGTAAGGCAAAAAATGGAATTAAATATACCTAAAAGGAATTTACTACACAATGACCTGCTACCATAGTTCTATCAGATTATTGCGTTTATCTGCTGCTTCTTTTGCTTGGCGTTCTATGTCTCTTCTGGTAATGGTTTTACCCGTTTCGTCCTTCATCTCAAAATTGGATGGAAGATATCTAGAGAAAGATGCGGATGGATTTTCTTTATAATTTTTATAAGACTTGATAAACTCGTCTTTGCTGACTTGTTTGGTATTACCATCTTCTGAATCGATAGGATAGCTTTCTTTTAGTGGCTGCATGGAAGCTAAATTAAAGTGATAGTCCTTTTCTGTATCATATAATTCTAGGATAAGGCCAGGCAGTCCGTTAAACACATAAGGGCCGTCGAGAATAGGTACTTCCAAAGTAAACCATGCTTCATAATCTCTTCCTCCAAAACTAGTAGTGGCTTTAAGCGCCATATATTGTTCTATCATCTTGGACTCGTCCGTAAATTCCCATTGCATAGGCACTGCTTTTTCTTGGTAAAGAAATCGGTCTTGTGCTAGATTATGTTGCACCCATACTTCGGAGTTTTTTAAATCTTTAAACACACTAGCATTAAACTCCGATCTAGGCATATTTTCCATTGCACCGCGCATTGCACGCCAATTCCCTCTAGGTTGGTTGCGCATTACCTGCATAATGGAATCTCTATAAAACATTCCCTCACTTATATAGTTGCTAGTGGTAGAACCTGTATACAATCGATGTACTTCGTGATTTACCTCTTCCCTGTTCGTGCTATCCAATACAAAGTCTACTTCGTATCTAATTAAATATTCTGCTTCACCTTTTACTTGCGCATGGATTAAGTAGCTAGAAAATAGTAGGAGTATTAAAAGTGTCTTTCTCATAATGTTATTTTACCAATGTTCGATTTGATTATTTTTCTTTGCAGCATTATCTCTTGCTTGTCTATCTATATCTCTTTTAGTAACTACACTTCCATCTGCTTCGGTTACTCTAAAATTATCTGGCAGCCTTCTTGTTAACGAATGCCCTGGATTTTCAAGATATTTTCTATAAGCTTTGATTATTTCTTCTTTACTAACTTTTATATTTTGCCCTTTGATTTCGACTTCATACGGTTCTTTTAAAGGAGTGATAGAAGCTAGGTTAAAATGATAGTCTTTATCTGTATCATATAACTCAATAATTAAACCAGGCAAGCCACCAAACACATAAGGCCCATCTACAATAGGAACTTCTAAAGTAAACCAAGCTTCAAAGTCTCTACCACCAAAACTTGTAGTGGCTTTCTGAACGGTGTATTGGCCAATTTCCTTAACCTCCTCTGTGACATTCCAGGTAATCGGTATATCGGAATCTTGATATAGATAATGATCTAGAAGAATAGAATTCGTCACCCATACTTCTTCCTTATCAAAATCCTTATACACTGTTGGTATAAAACTAGATGTTGGGCCACTAGACGCACCACCAAGCATGGCACTCCTGTATCTATTGCCTAGCGTTTGATATATTGAGTCGCTTAAAACACTAGCTTCACTTGCATAGTAACTTACCGAAGAACCTGTGTATAGTCGATGCACTTCATTTTTCACATCCGCCCTATTGGTACTATCTAGTATAAAATCTACTTCATATCTTATTACGTATTCTGCTTTTCCTTTTACTTGTGCCTGGATTTGAGCTGTAATAACAAAACATAATACTATTAGAACCTTTCTCATGGCTCTACTCTAGCTCTATCGGATTATTTTTACTTTCTCTTGTATTTCTCCGATCGCGCATAAACTCAGCTTGAGAAATTTCTCGTCCATCGGCACCCCTAATCTCTATGGTAGCATTTGGACCTTGGTTAAGAAAAGGGTTGGAACTTTTTAGATTTTCTAAAATCTTTGCTCTTATTTCTCTATACTCTTCTTTCGAAACCTTTTCTACTTTCCCTAATTCCCAGTCTTTAGGTTCTTCCAATTTATCAACGGATAACAATGTAAAATGATAGTGGTTTTGGGTATCATATAACTCTACAATTAAACCTGGTAAGCCAGAAAACACATATGGTCCATCAGGAAGTGGGATTTCCATAGTAAACCATGCCTCGTAATCTCGTCCTGCAAAAGACGTGGTGGCTTTCTGTGTTTGATATCCTGAGTAGTCTTTACTTTCGGAAGTTATATTCCAATCTAAGGGTACTTGCGACTCTTGATAAACATAATTCTTGTCAGCTAGTTTATCTTTCACGATGGTTTTCCCTTCATGCAGGTTTTTATAAATCTCTAATGGGAAATCACTAGTCTTATGCCCAGCCTTATTCATATCAATACTGCCCGACTGCAACATACGCTCTACATTTTTTTTAATCTCATCGGCTTTTGCAGAATTATGATTCATAAACACAGAAGTTTGAGGACTCGAAAATAAGTATAGCACTTCGGTTTGCTTGGCATCTAGATTATCCCCAAATATGCTGTATTCTATATTATACTGAATTTCATATTCTGTAGGGTATACCTCCTGTGCCAAACTCACTAGAGGCAAAATACAAAATAATAGAAACCATATATTCTTTAAATTTCTCATATTATTTCAATTTAATAATTAAACTTTTACTTGTTCACTTATAACGGCACACGTAAGGTAACCAAAAACTGTCTTGGTCGCAAAACAAAGTAGGATTCCGACAAAGTGTAGTCTCCAACAGAAAGATCGCGGTACATATCTTTATTAAAAATATTAATCACGGAGAACTCCACGTCAATTTTCTTTTCAGAGAAAGTAAACCGGTACATAAAGTCGCCAAAAAAATCTTCTCTTGCCTGATTGCTCAATTTTGTTTGCAACCACTCGCCTGACAAGCTAATGGTATGTCCGTCTGCTGGATATACATACAGACCAAACTCGTGATTCTGAGTTGTTATTTTCGTATCGTTACGAAGGGCAGACTTATTGGTTCTTTGACTTATGCTTCCTGTAAATTCCGCCGTTAGCCAACGGGTAATGTCCGAGCTTAACTTTAGACTATTGGACCAAGTTTTTCCTTTATTTTTATAAAATACGTCATTTAAAAACATATCGCTTTCGCTGATGGCATAGCTAGTATTGTAAGTAAATGTAGTACTGATAGGCGAAACTAATTTACTTGCCGAACCACTAAAATTATGGGAGTCAATGGTGTTTTTACGCTCTATAAAGTCCAATACGGTAGAGCCGTCTGGAAGTGTTTTTGTGCTAGTAATCTGGCTATTATCACTTTGGCTATATCGATAATTTATACGTCCAAACCAGGTAGTAAGCGGATTTCGGTATTCCAATCCCCAAGTGCCAGAGTACCTAGAAGAGCTCGATATTGGCACATCTCGTCGATTTAAGCTACGGAAATTGCTCACCAAATAGCCATAATATAGATTATCTATCGGTCCATAATTTTTGGAGTAGGATGCATTGACGGAGGTTTGCCAATAACTCGCAAATTTATATCGTGACCAAAACGAGGGGTTTAGGGTGAATGGCGATTTCACAGTCTTGGTGTCATTTAATTTATCTTCAATCTCATATCTATTCCACTCCATTGGCATACGCAAGGATACATCTAAGTTATCTGTTCGGTATCTAGTATTTACATGCACGAAACCTGTCATCTGTCGCCATCGCATATCGTTCTGATATTGCCTATCGGAAAGTGGTGTGTCATCCAAAATCATATGAGAATCCATAGATTGTGTAGTATAGTTGAATCCTGGACGAATATCAAAATTTATTTTGCCTAATGATTTTGTTAGTGTTAAAGAATGGTTTGCAAAAAATCGTTTATGAAATACCTTCTGCTCCAATCGGTCTATAGGCTCGTCGTTGGTCAAAATATTGTCAAAAACCCCGGGCATAATCGCCAACTCTTGTGGCGACTCGTTGTATCCGATATTGGAATTTAAAGTGACCAACTGTTTCCCTAACGAAAAAATTCTCTCGAAGTTATTGCTGATGTTAGTAAACGGATTATGCAGTCGATGTTCTTGAGGCTCTTGGTTTTGAATTATCCTAGCAAAAGCACCATCCCATTGTTTGGAAAAATCTAATTGGTTTCTAAAAAAATTAGAGCTTTCATTTCGTTCTATCGACAAGGAAGCCTCCCACTTTTCTGCTTGGGTATGCTGTTCCGTTCTGTCGTCAATTACAAAATCGCCTTCGGGCAAGGTGTACGTGGTTCTTACCCCGCCTTGTCTTTCTCTAAAATCGTTATGATAGGAGGTTTTTAAGCTATATTCTATTTCTTTTTTATCTTTATGCAATAGGTTTATCGAGCCAGCGTGTGACGTATTGTCTAGCCATCGCTTAGAAGAAAACGACGGCGCAGAAACTCCTGCAGTGGATAACCAATCCTGTCGGCGATTGGAGGATTGTCCGAAGCGGAAAGCGCGAACAGAGAACCTTCTAAACCCACTGTTCAAATCTTCGCCTGTATTGTTGGTTTGATAAGAAGCTAAGATTTGTAAGTTTTTCACAAACACCATCGGCACTATATTGGCGTACCATAATCCTGGTGAGGCACCCCCGCCTACGGTTGCATTACCAGTCGTGGTGACATTGTTTTTTAAGCGGATGTTTAGAGCTGCATTTTCTGAAGGTTCTATACTATCCAACACTCTTATAGGTTGGTGGTTTTCCAGTACCTCCACGGAGCTCACTTTGTCTGGCGATAAGTTTTTGCTGATCATTCCATATTGTCCGCCCATCAAATCCAATCCTTCTACATAGAATTTATTTATAGGTTTTCCTTGATATTGAATTTCACCTTCTGGCGAGATATCAATTCCCGGCATTCTCTTTAAAACATCTTGAATGCTTCGGTCTTTACCGCTCTTAAATGCAGCTGGATCAAAAACTAAAGTATCTCCACGCTGTGTGATAGGGGGACGGCGCAAGAATACCTCTTCCAAACTCTCAGAAACTGGCTCTAAAGCAATAACTAAATCTTGACCCTCGGCTAAAATCTTCTTTTCAAAAGTCTTATAGCCTAAAAAAGAAACCTTTAGCTGTAGACTATCGCTTTTAGGATTAAGCTTCACATGATAAGTTCCTTCCTTATCGGTGATTCCATAACCTAATATACTTGGTTTATCTATTGGGGAAAAAACTACCGTAGCACTTGTTAAAGGCTCATCGCTTTCGGCATCGGATACTTTACCTTTTATCTCTATAATAGATTGTGCACCAGCGTTGCATATAATAAAAAGTAGAATAACTAAAAGGGAAGCTAAAGGTTTAAACTTCTTCATTTCTTAGTTTTATAATAAGAGTATGGGGTTTAGACCTTAAAAACTCTTAAAGGTTTAAACAGTTTATCAAAATAATACCAAAGTGCAATATAACTAATATTAAATTGGTTTTATTTTGGAAGTAATAGATATAAAAACCCCATTTGGACTAAGTACAAATGGGGTTTTTATTATTATTTATAACTCTATTGAATTACATGTTGTTCTTTTTAATAAGGTTTAGAGCCGACCCTTCGTTATACCAAGCGATTTGTTGCTCGTTATAAGTATGGTTCACCTTAATGGTATCTTTAGTTCCATCCTTATGGGTGATTTCTAAAGTAAGTGGCTTGTTTGGTGCAAACGACTCGATATCTACAAAGTTAAACGAATCATCTTCTTGGATTAAATCGTAGTCTGCTTCATTTGCAAACGTAAGACCTAGCATTCCTTGTTTCTTAAGGTTTGTTTCGTGAATACGTGCAAAAGATTTTACCAATACTGCTGCAACACCTAAGTGTCTAGGTTGCATTGCTGCGTGCTCTCTAGAAGAACCTTCCCCGTAGTTATGATCGCCTACTACTATAGTACGAATACCTTTGGCTTTATAACCGCGTTGTGTATCAGGAACTCCAGCGTACTCTCCTGTGATTTGGCTTTTTACAAAGTTCGTTTGGCCGTTAAATGCATTCACTGCACCGATTAGCGTATTGTTAGCAATATTATCTAAGTGACCTCTGTAACGCAACCATGGACCTGCCATAGAAATATGGTCGGTAGTACATTTTCCTTCTGCTTTTATAAGCAGTTTTACATCCTTTAGCTCTTCTGGCTTGATCGGCTCAAAAGGATCTAATAACTGAATACGATCGCTTTCTTTATTTACGATTACTTCTACGCTACTTCCATCTTCTGTTGGCGCAAGATAACCGTTATCCTTAACATCGAATCCTAATGGTGGCAATTCTAATCCCATCGGTGGATCTAAGCGAACTTCTTCGCCATCCTCGTTAATCAGTGTATCGGTCATCGGGTTAAAATCCAGTCTACCTGCAATGGTAATAGCCGCTACCATTTCTGGAGAACCTACAAAAGCGTGTGTGTTTGGATTTCCATCGGCACGTTTAGAGAAGTTACGGTTGAACGAGTGTACAATAGTGTTCTTCTCGTCGCCTAGCATGTCACTTCTATCCCACTGTCCAATACATGGACCACATGCGTTTGTAAAGATGGTTGCGTTTAAATCTGTAAAAGATTTTAAGATTCCATCACGCTCTGCGGTATATCTGATCTGCTCGGAACCTGGGTTGATACCGAAGTCTGACTTTGCTACGATTTTTTTGTCTACTGCTTGTTTAGCAATAGAAGCTGCTCTAGATAAGTCTTCGTAAGAAGAGTTGGTACAAGAACCTATAAGTCCCCACTCTACTTTTAGTGGCCAATCGTTAGCAAGTGCTTTCTCTCCTAACTCTCCTACTGGTGTAGCTAAGTCTGGTGTGAAAGGTCCGTTAAGATGCGGCTGTAATGTATCTAAGTTGATTTCGATTACTTGGTCGAAATATTCTTCTGGGTTTTCGTATACTTCTGCATCACCCGTTAAATATTCTTTTACTTCATTTGCTGCATCTGCAACTCCTTCTCTCTCTGTGGCACGCAGGAAGCGTTCCATTGCATCGTCGTAATCAAAAACGGAAGTAGTAGCTCCTACCTCAGCTCCCATGTTACAAATGGTTCCTTTTCCTGTAGCGGATAGGTTGATAGCACCTGGACCAAAATACTCTATAATAGCACCAGTACCTCCTTTTACGGTAAGTATATCTGCTACTTTAAGGATAACGTCTTTTGCAGAAGTCCATCCACTTATATTTCCAGTAAGTTTTACACCGATTAGTTTTGGGAAGCGAAGTTCCCAAGGCATTCCTGCCATAACATCTACTGCATCTGCTCCACCTACTCCAATCGCAACCATTCCTAATCCACCAGCATTAACTGTATGGGAGTCAGTACCGATCATCATTCCTCCTGGGAAAGCGTAATTCTCCAATACTACTTGGTGAATAATTCCTGCACCTGGCTTCCAAAACCCAATTCCATACTTATTTGAAACAGACTCTAGAAAGTTGAATACCTCACTACTCGTTTCGTTTGCTTGCAAAAGGTCTGCTGCTGCTCCTTGTTTTGCCTGAATAAGGTGATCGCAATGCGTGGTGGTAGGTACTGCTACTTTTTCTTTTCCTGCTTGCATAAATTGTAGCAATGCCATTTGTGCGGTTGCATCTTGCAACGCAATTCTATCTGGAGCAAAGTCTACATAGTCTACTCCTCGACCATAACTCGCGGTCGGCATGCCATCCCATAAGTGGGAATAAAGTATTTTTTCTGAAAGTGTAAGAGGCGTTCCCTTCAACTCACGTGCTTTATCTACACGCTCTGCTATTTGGGAATATACCTCCTTAATCATTTCGATATCGAATGCCATAGTAATATTTTTATGATGTTGTTTTAGTGATACAAAAGTACAAAATAAAAACATCACTTGAAAGATATCAACCTATTTGGAAGATACACACCAATATTCGCAGTAATTCGAACATACCGATAGGCTAATCAAACACAATAATAGATGTATCTAGATAAAAATGATAATTTCACAATTCACTCTTGTTTTAAAAGCTAGCAATAGTCTGTGAAATTCTTTAGGAAAGGGTATAAAAAGGGAAAGGCAGGAGAATCCTGCTCTTTTTGAAAGTATTTTTGTTACTGCTTATTATAGAAGTCTTTCGTAATGATGGCTTTCTATTACTTGGTATATTTTTTAAAATGATTAGGTTTTTTAGAACAATGAGTGTATGATTTCTTTCATGCTCACCCCATCTGCTTCCGCCTTATAGTTTCGCACTATTCTATGCTGAAGTACCTCTAAGGCAACTGCCCTGACGTCTTCTTGGTCTGGCGATAATTTTCCATTAAGCGCTGCTCTTGTTTTTGCGGAGATTATCAGGTTTTGTGATGCTCTTGGTCCGGCTCCCCAATCTATATACTCTTTAACCAAGACGGTGGCCTCTTCGGTATTCGGACGAGTTTTACTAACTATAGAGACGGCATATTGCACCACATTATCTGCCACTGGAATACGTCGAATTAACTTCTGGAAATCAATAATCTCTTTGGAAGTAAACAAAGCATTTACCTTTTCTGTTTGCTCTTGGGTGGTGTTTTTTACAATATCTATTTCCTCTTCAAAACTTGGGTAGTCCAATTCTATGGAGAACATAAATCGGTCTAATTGCGCTTCAGGTAGCGGGTAGGTTCCCTCTTGTTCGATAGGGTTTTGTGTTGCAAGTACAAAATATGGCTCTTCTAACGCATAACGTTTTCCAGCAATCGTAACGCCTTTTTCCTGCATTGCTTCCAAAAGAGCCGCTTGGGTTTTGGGCGGAGTACGGTTTATTTCATCCGCAAGTACAAGATTAGAGAATACCGGTCCAGGAATAAACTCAAACTCTCTGGCTGTATTCAATATTTCGGAGCCTAAGATATCACTCGGCATTAAATCTGGAGTAAACTGTATCCGTTTAAAATCTAGTCCTAGCGCATCTGCAACAGTATGTACCAAGAGTGTTTTTGCTAATCCTGGAACACCGATTAATAAAACATGACCTCCGGAAAAAACAGCATTCAATACGTTTTCTACTACCTCTTCTTGTCCAATTATTACTTTTGCTATTTCTTGTTTAAGCTGGTTATGTTTTATTACCAACTGTTTTAATGCAGCCACATCTGACATAGATATTTTTTTATTTTATCAAGTTTAACCAATCATCTCCTAATTTACATTCGTCATAGTCTTTATTTACATGAATGTAAGTTTCTTTCACTTTCTCACTACGCCATTTACGCAATTCTTTGATTTGCTTTTGTTGCAGTGCCAGATCTTTAATTTTAACATAATCTCGTTGGTAGTCTGCTTGGTGTTCTTCGAATCGCTTGGTCACTTTTATAATTTTATAATAGCTTTTTCCAAAATGATCTCTATCGGAAATAACGGGCGACATTTCTCCTTCTTTCAGGTTATAGACTCGTGAGTTTAAATCGGAATCCAATTTGTTTAAATCAAAACGCACATCTAAGTTCTGCGGATTAAATAGCTGTCCCCCATTGGTACGAGTTTCTTTTTCATCGGAATATCTTCTAGCGGCATCTGCAAAGCTTATGTTCCCATTGGCTATTTCTACTCTTACGGAGTCTGCCAATTGTTTTGCTTCTGTTATAGCGCTTTGTGAAGCAGTAGGATATAATAGGATATGTCGTATGTCTATTTCTTGTCCTCGTATTTTATCCAAATACACAATATGGAATCCGAAGTCTGTTTCGAACGGTTCGCTAACATCTCCTTCTTTACGCAAAGAGAACGCGTGGTCTTTTAATTCTTTAGCATACGGAGAATCTCTTCGGATACTTGGAATTTTTCCGCCTGTTTGCCTGGATCCTTGGTCTTTAGAGTACAATACTGCCAAGGTAGAAAAGCTTGAATTCCCTTCTAAAACTTCGTCGCGCATTTCATTTAACCTATCGATTACCAACTGTTTATTTTCTTGAGAGATCTTTGGTTCAAAAACAATTTGTGCAAGTTCTACTTCAGTGCTAATATATGGGCGCTCGTCTTCTGGGATCTTATAAAAAAATTGACGAACTTCTTCTGGTGTAACTTGAATCGCATCGACTACAGACGATTGCATCATGGACGATAATTCATTAGCCTTATGGTGCTCGAACAACTCCATGCGTAATGCACCCATATTCTCTTTTCGATAAAACTCTACTAAGGCTTGCTCGGAACCCATTTGCTCTACCATCATGTCTACTTGTTGCTCTATATAAGATTGGATACGTTGTTCATCCACTCTCAAACTATCAACTCCTGCATGGTGTGCGTATAGTTTGTCCTCCATTAGCTTACTTAATAGTTCACAACGTGTAATTCCTTCGATAGAAATACCGCTATATTCCATTTCTAAATAAGCTTTATCTATATCGCTATCCAAAACCATATAACTACCAACCACGGCAGCAATTCCTTCCACCTTGTAGCGTGTTGCAGATTGCAATGATTTAGCTTCTTCTTTCTTTAGAACTGGGGATTGTTTTTCACCAATTTTAACTGTTCCAGTTGTATCAATGACTCCCATTTCTTGTGCATACAAGCCAAAATGGAAAACCATGGCAACTATAAAAAACCAACCTTTATGGTGCATAAACTTGAAACTTTTTGTTTTTAACCGCATCTTCTATAATATCTTTTTCTAATCTTTTTACTAATTCTAATTTTTTCGCGTTCAATAATATTTGCTTTATCGTTGGTCGTATATATTCCAAAGGTGCAATATCATTTCGCTCCAATCTATCTTCTACTTTCAGCAAATATACTCCTATTGAATCTTGCAACTCAATAAATTTCGTTTTATTTAATTCATCGGAGCTTTCTTTTAAAATAGGTAATTCTGCCAATAACACGTCTTTCTTTACCCAAACGGAATCGTTTAAATTTATTTGTTTGAACTGATAGCTTTTCCTAGTTAACTCCTCTTTATCCTCTTCATTAAATTGCTTTAAATGATCTATCACCTCTTTAACATCGGAGTACTCCTTATTTAAACTGATATACCGTATTTTTAATAGCTCATTGTTCAAATGGAAGTTTTCTTTGTTTAGCTCATAATACTGCCGTATATCCTCTTCGTTTACAACACTATCTAGCTGCTTAGAAACATAGGTGTTTTTATACGCTTCGGTAAACAGATTTCGTTCGTACTCTTTTACCATTTTTTCGAAGCGTTCTTGTGTACTATTCGGTAGGTTTACTTTGGCTTGACCAAGCAACAACTGCTCTACAGCCCACCTATTAATATACGCTTCAACTATTGCTGTACTATCCGCTCCATGAACATTCTCTGGTAATATATCCTTTATATCCTCGAAAAATAGATACGAATCGCTTACACTAGCGATAGGTATTTTTCTTTGTTCCTCACGAAACATATCACAACCTATAACTAGAAGTCCAAGCATAGCAACAACTAGCAATGGAAGCCTTATATAAGTTTGGATTTTAGTTCTTTCCATTTTTTCTTTCTTAGCTTAACCTTGTACTTTTTGTGTAACGATCTTACCCATTGTTCCTCAAATTCTATTCTATAGGCTTGTACTACGTCATTTCTAGCTGATATAAAATCTCTTTTTGCTTGTGGTATATGTTTTTGTATTACCACCACTTTATAATATTGTCCTTCTTGAATCAAGGTTGAAGTTTCTCCAGGCTTAAAGCTCTTCAACGCATGCGCATTCGATTTTTTAGTCCAAATTTCCACAACGGGCTCGATCCCGATTTCTTTGCTAATCTCCTCTATAGCAACGTTAGAATACAGCTTTTCTTGTATTTTTCTGGCAATAGATTTGTCTTTTGTATTATAAACTACTACCTCCCATCTTTTTGGCTGGTCAAATTTATGCGGATGTTGCTGGTAATATTTCTTTTGACCAATGGTATCTATCGCTGCTTTATCCCAAACTTGCTCTTGCATTAAATTGAATATTAATACGCCATTGTTATACTCCTCTACAGCCACCCTATACCCTTCATCCTCTCTATAAAGTTTGTTTCCGTACTCCTCCAAGGCTTGCTGTTTCTTAAAATCGTCAAATGCATTATGAAGTATTTGTTCGGTACGCATTCCATCCGTGGCATATTGTTCATTGTCGCTTAGAAAAGCTAAAAAATCGTTATAATAATATACCTGACTATCCAATTTAAACAATTCCTTATTATCTACATTCGATAAACGAATGGATTTCTTTTTCTTTAACAAGTAGTTGCGATCTATTTTAGCCAATAAATCTTCGGCATAGGAGTTTGATAGTTGCTCGTAGCTTAACATGGGTAAAAGCTTATCAAACTTTTTCTGATCATAAAAAGCACTCCCTACACTAGACTCAAAAAACTCTCTTATTTCCTCTATCATCTCCTCTTTTGAAGGATGTGGCAGATGTTTGTTTACCTTCACAATATGCCAGCCAATATTTGACTCAAAGGGAGAGCTATAGGTTCCTTCTTGTAAAGTGTATGCTGTATCAGTAAAAACCTGTAGTCGGATATCTTTTCTTCCAAAAGGATCTAACTGTCCTCCTTTACTTTTAGTAACCTCATCTTGTGAGTACTCTTTGGCTACCTCTGCAAACGATTTGCCGGCTTGTAAAGCAGAATACGCTTTTGGATATGCTTTTTATCTGCAGTACTGTCTTTGCTCTTCATAACCATGATGTGCGCTGCATCCAGTTTATTTTCAACCGGGCGCTCCCCATGCACTTTCAATATATGGTATCCATAACCTGTTCGTATGATCGGAGAAATCTCATCAATAGAAGTGGTATAAGCGGCGTTCTCAAAAGGCATTACCATTTGCATGGTAGAAAAATAGCCTAAATCACCCTTTGTTTTTTGCGCGTCTGGTTCTTCTGAGTATTTCTGTGCTAAATGATCGAAGGCTTCGCCTGCAATTGCTCTTTCTCTCAAAGCATTTATCCTATTATACGCCTTAATTGTATCTTTCCCATAGACGTAGGCTGGTAGGTTAATAAGAATATGGCTTACATGTATTTCCTTTTTACTGCGATTGTATATATTCTCCAAAATTGCTTCTGTTAGCTTACTCTCTTCTAAATAACGCAATGTTAAAGTTTTTCTGTATGTAGCTATATCTTGTAAATACGCCTCTTCACCATCGAGATTTTGCTGTTTCGCTTCGGCCAATTTCAACTTATAGGCAATAAAGAGATCTAAATAGTTATCTAAGTCTTTTTGTTCTTTATCCGCAATAAGGTTCAAATTTTTCTGGTATAAACGAATAAATTCTTCTTGGAAAACAGGTTTCTCATTGATGTAGAGAAATGCTTCTTTTTCGTTCTGCGACAGAACTAATGATGGGGATAAAGAAATTAGTAAGACTACTAAAAAGAAAAAGCGTTTCATAGAATGGGTGGTTGCTAAGCAAAAATATAAAAAAGCACTCGTCATACAAGTTTAGGTTGTTAGAATTCCCTTTGCGGTTTAATACGGAACGTGTTTCTAAAGATTTATTTAATAAGAATGTCATTTTAGCCTTGAATCCAAGCTACTTTATAGAAATATATAAATAGGAAAAGTGGTTTAAAAGCAAATACTCTCAAGCCACTTTTTAATCCTAATTATATTTCTTTACTTATCGTGAATAGTTTGGTGCTTCTTTGGTAATGGTAACGTTGTGCGGATGGCTTTCGTTAATCCCAGAAGCGGTAATTTTCACAAACTTACCCGTTTCCTTTAAAGTTTCTACATCTTTAGATCCACAATATCCCATGCTTGCACGAAGTCCACCAACAAATTGCGTCATGCTTTCCTCCAAGCTTCCTTTATAGGCTACTCTTCCAACAATACCTTCTGGAACAAGTTTTTTAATATCATCTTCTACGTCTTGGAAATAACGATCTTTAGAGCCTTTACTCATCGCTTCTACCGATCCCATTCCACGATAAGACTTGTACTTTCTTCCTTCGTAAATAATCGTTTCGCCAGGTGCTTCTTCGGTTCCCGCTAAAAGAGAGCCTAGCATTACGCTATCTGCTCCAGCTGCAATTGCTTTGGCTATATCTCCTGTATATCGCACGCCTCCATCTGCAATTACTGGTACGCCAGATCCTTTTATAGCTGCGGCTACTTCAAGGACTGCAGAGAACTGTGGATACCCCACTCCAGCTATTATTCGCGTAGTACAAATAGAACCTGGTCCAATTCCTACTTTTACTGCATCGGCCCCAGCTTCTACTAAAAACTTAGCTGCTTCTCCAGTTGCAATGTTGCCAACTATTACATCTATTTCTGGATAGGTTTCTTTAATTTTTTTTAGCACTTTAATCACGCCTTCTGAATGTCCGTGTGCTGTATCTATCACAACTGCATCCACATGCGCTTTCACCAATGCTTTAGTTCGCTCCATCACATCGCCAGTAACTCCTACTGCTGCCGCTACTCGTAACCGTCCATAGGAATCTTTATTAGCATTTGGCTTTTGTGTTAGCTTTGCAATATCTCTATAAGTAATAAGTCCTAACAACTTATTACCATCGGTTACTACCGGTAGTTTCTCAATTTTATGTTCTTCCAGCACTTTTTCTGCTTCTTGCAAAGAGGTTCCTTTCTTTACGATAACTAAATCCTTAGAGGTCATCACCTCCACTAGGGGGCGATTGCCATCTTTTTGGAATCGCAGGTCACGATTGGTCACGATACCGATTAATTTCCCTGCTTTATCTATAATAGGAATCCCACCAATGCTGTACTCTCGCATGGTCTTTTGTGCATCCTCTACCGTTGCATCTATATGCAAGGTAACTGGATCTTGAATCATACCACTCTCGGCACGTTTTACTTTACGAACCTCGAAAGCTTGCTGCTCAATACTCATGTTTTTATGCAACACGCCAATCCCGCCTTCTCTTGCCATGGTAATCGCCATAGCACTTTCGGTAACTGTATCCATTGCAGCTGAGATAATAGGTAAGTTCAGCTCTATATTTTTTGAGAGTTTGCTTTTTAAAGATACCTCACGTGGTAGCACATTGGAATATGCTGGTACTAAGAGTACGTCATCGTAAGTAAGACCTTCTTGTAGAATTTTTTGGTTGTGTATGTCCATTGCAATTAAATTTTTTATCGAGGGAATCGAAATGTAGTTTCTGTGATTAATTGCATGCAAATATAAATCTTTTCTATTAGAATGCAGGCAATCCCATCAAGTTATTTATTGTTTTTCAAATAACTGATAATCGCAGTACGTAGATCGGATGCTTTCTCTTCTTTTGTCGGCTCATAAACCTTTATCAAACCTTCGTTTTCTTTCGTTAAAAATGGAATATCATAACCAGTGATTAAGAAGTCCGACATGGCCACTTTATATACCATATTCACTTGCAAAGGTTTTCCTGCTATATACCACTGCCCGTCTTTACGCTCTAAGTTATAGCGTTGTAAATAGGCCCCTGTACCATCTTTGGTTTCAGCGTAATTTAAAGATTGCTCTAACAAACCTCCTGTTATATCTACTTTAATCACACTTCCTCCAAAAGGTAATACACGGAATATATCGGTACTGCTAATGTCGCCTTTTAACTTATCATCAATTCGGATGGAGCCTCCGTTTACCAAAGCTGCATCTACTTCGTTATTATACGATGC
>Ga0079223_10000063_pt1 | contig 35104 bp, 26 predicted proteins | sample Stecom2011_FD_75072 | JGI IMG/M metagenome (GOLD analysis project Ga0079223, IMG submission 75072) | Agricultural soil microbial communities from Utah to study Nitrogen management - Steer compost 2011 | ecosystem: Environmental > Terrestrial > Soil > Agricultural land | place: USA: Utah...
CGCAGCTAAGAGGTCTCTTTCTAGAATTTCTTTTTCCTTCTCCCATTCTTCGCCTTCTGCCAGTTTTTTATCAGTGACTTTGATCAGGTGATAACCGGATATAGTCTTCACCGGGTTACTGACTTCTCCGATCTTCATTTCCTGAGCGACATTGGTGAATTCTTCCCCAAACGCGTTTTTGTAGTTAAATACTGTATTGGCCCCTATATGACCACCGTTTTCTTTATTAGACTGGTCGTCAGAATACTCTTTAGCCAATTCGGCAAAATCGGCGCCTTCCTGTAGTTGCGCATAGACTGTCTGCGCCTTTTTTAAGGCCTCACTCTCTGAAAGTGGATTTTCGACAAGTCTATTATTGGTAGCAATAAGGATATGAGCAGCGGTGATTTGTTCGTACCTTTCCTTGACCTCTTCCTCATTGACCTCCATCTTTTCCTCTTCTGCCAGTTGCGCATAGAGAATCTGTCTTTCAATCTGTTCTTCAACAATTTTTTTGAGTTCCCTCATATTTGAGACCCCAAATTGCTTAAAGAAGGTCTCCAGCTGTTCTTCTGTGGGATTGGCTTGCTTGATTCTGTCCACAAAAGCATCGACTTCCTCACTCGAGGCCTTAATTTTTTTCTCTTTAATCGCTTGATTAACCAGTTCGTTTTCAATGAGAAAACTCAATACTTCCTCTTTGATCTGTTCTTCTGGGTAAGTGGATCCATAGTTCTGTAAGAACGGGACATAATACTTGTTGAATACCTCGTCTTTAATTTTAACTCCGTCAATGGAAGCCGCAGGCCCTTTATAGTGAAACCGATTAGCGGCGGACGCCCCACGAAAAGAGGGTATCCCAATAAAAAACAAACCGACACCTAAAGCCAATACTAAAACAATTACAATTGGCGTTAGTAAATAACGGGATAACCGACGAACATGCATCATTCCAGCCAAAAAAATTCCTCCTTTATTTAGTATCCTTCCAAGAAAAATCCAGAAAAAAATAGATTGACATAGTTGTTTTCAAAGATTCTGTTCTTTATTGTACCCAATGGCATACAAGTTGTCAATTCACATATCCCCTGAGACATCTGACTTTTTCCTCCACTAATTCCTTTATTCGCCCTCTATAGGTAGAGGGACATTTGGGATTTGATGTTCTACTCACTTTCAGTGTCTCCGGATCGATCCATTTAGAAACAGCGCCTCCTCCTATGCCCAGTATGGTACGTCTTTCTTCCATCATTAAAATATTATAGATTCCTTCCGTCCCAGGCTTACAGTAGCCGATGTTCTCTTGATTAGCCAGGATCCGGCGTTGCCGATAAAGATAATAGGGACGATACCCTGAGTCCTTAAGGTCCAATGCGGCTTGCGACAACCAATGCCCTAAAACCCCTTCATTCATCTTTGTTTTCATGATACTAAAGTCCCAAGTCGCCGCACGCTTAGGAGCTAATGTATGGAGAGTAATGTTCTCGGGAGTAAACTCTTTAAGACACGTCAGAGAATAATCCCAATCCTCGGGGTTTTCGCCAGGCAAGCCCATGATTAAATCCATATTCAAACAGGGAATCCCCACTCTACGCACTAGAGACACTGCCTGGTAAATCTGATCTACACGATGTTTTCGTCCAATCAGTTTCAAGGTCAGTTCGTTCATGGTTTGAGGATTAACACTCACCCTGTTTACCTTCATCCTCTGCATAACCAGTAATTTTTCCGGATCAAGAGTTTCCGGTCGCCCGGCCTCTACTGTGAACTCTCGGTGTCCGGAGGCAGAAAAGTGTTGATTGAGTTGCTTTAATAACTTTTCCAGTTCCTGAGGGCTTAAAACAGTTGGTGTTCCACCTCCGATATATATAAACTCCGCTTCCAGGCCTAAATCCCGACAAGCCTTTCCCAGCTCCTGGACTTCAAATCTCAGCGCCTCTAAAAAACCAGGCAGCAACCGGCCATGGCTCTCCATGGGATAGGCGGCGAAAGAACAATAATCACACCTGGTAGGACAGAAAGGAATCCCCACATATAATCCGATCTTTCTCTTCTCCGAAAGAAAGTAGGGCCTTTGCCCTTCACCGATCTCCATTAAAAGAACGGCCTTATCTGAATCTAATCTATAGTGGGCCTCTAGCCGCCTGCGCGCCTCTTCCGGGGAGAAACCGGCATCACGCAGATAATGATAGATCTTGGTGGGTCTTACCCCTGTCAAAATACCCCACGGTGCGTTCTTTCCCGTACTTTTTCGGAAAAGCTCCAAGACCATACGGCGGGCGAGCTCTTTTCGGCGCAATTCAACATCGGTAGGCTGATATCTTTCCTCTGCAATCTCCCGGTCTGAAAATGATATCCGTACCGGCGTAGCGTCTCCTTGGCGCCATATACCCTCGACCAGAATGACTCCGCCTTTTATTTCTTCGATCCGGACCTCGATCTCCACAACATCCCTTAGCCGTTGTTGGTCGAGACTAAGAGCCTCCATACTCTCAAAGGGCTTTCCTTCTTCTATAAATAAGGCTTCCGGATCGAGCGCCAAGACCATATTCTCCATGTTCTTTTTGTTCTTCGGCAAGTTAGACCAGAGTTTATATAAGGCCATTCAGATCTCTTTCCCTTCATCCTGTAGAAAGGGGTTGACGGCGCGTTCTCGACCAATGGAGGTCTCCTGACCATGACCGGGAAAAACCTTGGTCTGGTCCGCAAGCGACATCAGACTTCGAACTGAGTGTAAGAGGGTCACCTGGTCCCCACCGGGAAGATCAGTCCGTCCGATACTGCCCGCAAAAAGGGTGTCTCCGGAAAAAACAAAACCCTCTCCCAATAAACAGATCCCTCCCTGGGTATGGCCGGGGGTATGTCTCACCGTCAGCATGACATCTCCTACACAGAGCGCGTCTCCTTCAATCAGTAAACGATCGGGTCTGAACACAATTTCGTCACCGAAAACCTGCGAGAGGTTTAGCATGGGATTCCCTAAGACGGTCGCGTCCCCGGAATGGACATATACAGGCGCTCCGGTATGCGCCTTTAACTGCGAAACCCCTGTAATGTGGTCATAGTGTCCATGGGTAAGCACAATTCCCACCGGGTTAAGACGTTCTTTTTGAATTACTGCGATAACTTCCTCTACCGGACTCCCGGGATCAATCACAATTGCTTCTTTTGTGCTCTCTTCCCAGAAAAGATAGGTATTGACCATGAGTTCTCCGAGAATAAAACGTTGTAGTCTCATGAAAGCGCTCCCTTTTCAAGTTGCATCCTTACAACCTCATAAACGAGAGATCAAGGACCAATGTTCCCAAACGGGATAATCTTTCTTTTGAACCACTAAAAACTCCAGTCTTTCGCCTCTAGCAAGTTGCGCGCACTGGCGCCTACCTAATTACCCCTATTCTCTTTGGTGGCCAAAATCGCCAAAGAACCCGACCAATAAAGTTTTTTTTCGGTACAGAGCCCCAAATATGACTGTCCCAACTTTGATTACGGTTATCACCCAACATGAAGTATTCGTCTTTAGGGACTGTCACCGGACCGAACTGATAAATTGGTCGTCGTTCCGAAGATATGTAGGATTCCTCCAGTTTTTCGCCGTTAATATAAACCGTTCCCGCTCTAATCATTACTCTCTCTCCAGGGAGTCCCACTATGCGTTTGACAAACGGGTATAGAGGCAAGGGTTTGCGTCCCCGACGTATACTCTCTTCCTGATGCATCTTGACTGCGGTCTCCGGCGTATTAAAGACCACAATATCACCACGCTTGGGTTCGCGAAACCGGTACGAAACTTTTTCCGTTAAAAACCTATCCCACTCCATTATTGTGGGACGCATGGAGCCCGACGGCACATACCTCGCCTCTATCACAAAGGCGCGGATTACAAAAAAAAGGAGTAAAGCGGGGATTATAACCTCCAAAATTTCGCGGATCAGTTTTCGAAATTCCATCATAATCACCTCCGTGATGGCCTGTGGACAAATTGTCCGCAGGGAATATAAAGATTATACCATAAAGTTCTAATGCATCTTTATATATCTATAAAATATTCTCTCCATAATTATTTTTTTCGCTCATTCGCTCACTCCAGTAGTAGCGTCCGTAATATTAAGTGGACACCCTTGGTGTTCAGTTATGTTCTTCTCGCTACCAGGACGAACACGGACTTTCTTAGATTAAATCGCGCCCGTGTTGGGCACACACAGAAAAACCCCCTGTGTGCAGAGGGTTTTCTTAAACTTTGCATTTTATCCGGTTGGAATCAATATGTAAACCGGATTTACCGAAAGAGGATCAACTGTTATTTTGCGACTGCATCCTTTAAAGCCTTTCCGGGTTTGAAAACCGGCACTTTTCTGGCTTCAATTGTGATTGCTTCTCCGGTTTGGGGATTACGACCCGTCCGGGCCCCTCTCTCTCTAACCTCAAAGCTGCCGAATCCAACCAGTTGAACTTTTTCACCTCCGGCCAAAGCCTCAGTCATCGCAGCCATTACGGCATCTACGGCTTTACCGGATTCTTTTTTGGTTAAACCACTTTTTTCTGCTACCTGATCAATTAGTTCAGTCTTAGTCATCAGCGTCACCTCCTTCCGGAAAATGTAAACTACCAGCAATTTGTGTCAAGCAAATTGCTTATTATCTATTCTAGATAATTCCCTATTATCCTTCTGTATTATCCAATATTTTTAGATTTTTTCAGCTATCATCATACTTTACAGACTTCACCAGGTTAAAACAGTAAAAATAAAACCCGCTCAACACGGGTTAATACTATGAAGGACATAAAAGTTAAGCCTGGCTTAGATAATAATACAAATCAAACCTCCGCTTCCCTCATTAATAATCTTACTCAAAGTCTCTTGCAGTTTATCCTGGGCATTTACGGGCATTCTGGCCAGTTTAGCCTGAATACCTTCTTTCACCAGATCGTTAAGGGTTTTACCAAAGAATTCTGTTTTCCAGATTCCCTCCGGATTTTTTTCAAATTCCTCAGACAAAAAGCGCACAAACTCTTCGCCTTGTTTCTCCGTACCCACCAGCGGCACAACTTCCGTATTTATATTAGCCTTTATTATATGATAAGAAGGGGCAAAGGCTTTAATTCGCACGCCGCACCTGCTTCCTTGTCTCACCAGTTCAGGTTCAGCGAATTCAATCTCTTCCAAGCGGGGATGGACCAACCCATATCCAAGTTCTGTCGCTTGTTTCAGTCCGGCCGCGTACTTATCATAATCCTTCTTAGCAAAGGCCAATTCTTGAATGCTCCTGAGGAGATCCCCTTCATTGGTAAGGGGCAAATCGGTATACTCCTGCAAAATCTGATAGAATAAACCCTCAGGGGCGGTAACTGTAATCATAACCGTTCCCAAACCCAAATCCACTCGTGATAGTTTAACGGAAGCCATATTTTCCGTCTCTCCCAGATGTATCATAGCCTCATCAACATCTTGCACTTTTTCAATCCTTTCGACTGCTGAGAATACAGCCTCTTCATATCCTTTGCGTAACCAATGCTCACCTGGAAGTTCCTCTACCCAAGAGGGGAAGTTAACCTGAATTTCCTGGACCGGAAACATCCGGAGGATTGCTTGGATAATATTGGTGATTTCTCCCTCCGCTAAGTTGAGACAATCAACGGGCAACACCGGAACACTATATTTCAACGCCAAATCCGTAGCCATTAACTTTGTCTCATCCGCTTGGGGATGAGTGGAATTCAATAAAACAATAAAAGGTTTACCCAGATCTGTTAATTCATTAATCACCCGTTCCTCAGCGGAAACATAATTATCACGTGGAATATCAGTAATGCTTCCGTCGGTAGTGATCACTAAACCAATAGTGGAGTGATCCTGAATTACTTTTTTTGTGCCCATCTCAGCGGCGAGTTGGAAAGTGACCGGCTCCCTGTTCCAAGGGGTGATCACCATCCGCGGACCTGTTTCGTCCATGTAACCCAGAGCCCCGTCCACCGAATAGCCGACACAATCAACCAACCTCACTTTGAACTCAACATGATCAATACTTAAAGGGATGGCCTCATCCGGGACAAATTTTGGCTCTGTGGTCATAATGGTTTTTCCTGCCCCGCTCTGTGGTAATTCATCCTGTGCTCTTTTTTGAACATAGGTATCATTGATATTCGGTAATACCGTATTTTCCATAAATCTCTTAATGAATGTTGATTTTCCGGTCCGAACCGGACCTACTACGCCAATATATATATCTCCGCCGGTGCGTTCGGCGATATCTTTAAAGATATCGTAACGTTCCATCCGTCCCCCCCCTTAAAAGAATATATTTACAAGGCCACGTACTTCCCAACGACAGGAAGGCTTTTAGGTTTGGTGTGACCTCATGGCTGTTTCGCGCGTGAATACGCTCTTCAGCCAGAATCTTATAATCCGTTTAATTATAGACAATCTCTAAGAACAAACACACCTCCCCGGAAAGTTGCTAAACCATATCCTTCCTCGCATACGCCCGCGTAGGACAGTGGCCTTGTTACGCTGAAAACCGAATGCTTTAAAATTCTAAGACACTTCGGCAAGTATAAGTCATAATCATTTATATAAGTATTAATCTGATTCTATAACCTATTTGGGAATAAAATATTTGATTCTAAGCTGATATCAACTGAACTCTTCACTATTCAAATTAATTATATGAACACAATCGATAAAATAGGACAAAAAAAACAACCCCTCAGGGTTTAATTTCATCCAACCTCATCTTGTTACTTCCTTTGTTAACATGAATCCACTCGTTACTGAAAGACTAAAATCATTCCATCAACCGCCTGCTCTCCTATGATCCATGCTTTTTCCAGGTCGCCGCTTTGCCTTGCATTGTGTAGCAGGCAATTAAAGACCATTCTTTCTCCGGGAAGCGGTAATAGTCCCAGTTCCTTCAGGGAGATGGCGATCATCACAAAATAACTCTCTTCATCTATATCTATGACCGAATCCACTCTGAAGGCGCGACGATGCCAGGACAGTCCGGAAATTTTGAAGAGCGGTTCTCTAATTTTGCTGGTCGGCAAGATATATAAGAATAACTCCTCTTTCTGCTGTTCTGTATTAATAGGGTGCAAAACCAGTCGTAAGTGATCGCTTCCGGCAAAATCCAGAGAATAATCATCATTAAAGTCTAGAAAATGGTCGGTAACATGAAGACCAATAACCAGATTTTTATCATCATAAGCCGTATAGACCCCAACTTTCACCCCGGTGGGAGAAGTATAATAATAATCTGCCTTTCCCAGGTGTTTCCGCCACTCAGCCGCTATCAATCTGGAATGGGACTTATTCCAGACCCGCGGAACCATGATCCGCTCATGGGCAAAGACAGAACCGGAAAGGAAAAGGAGTAAAAATAAGAGTAATATATTCCCTGCCGCAAACAAGGGCCTACGCATTTTCCCCCCTCCATTCACTACATAACTTCATGTGACTTTTTCTACGGTTGTTGATGAATAATTCTGCAGTATACTCCTTAATCCTTTTCTTTTGTTTCTGGCATTTTCTGCATCTGATATTGGACTGGAATCAACCATATTTGATGAGCTGTCACAGAAGAACATAATTACTCTACTAGCTACTAAAAGATGGTTTCGATTTCATGGGTTTTTTCCCTGGACATTAAGTCTTCTAGAGCCTGCTCAGCCTGGCAACCTTGGAAAAGAACCTTATACATTTCGTTGGTAATAGGCATCTCCACATCGTATTTTTGACTCAATAAATACGCGGCTTTGGTGGTGGGAACTCCTTCGACCACCATATGGGTTGATTTCAAGACATCCTCAACGGTTCTACCTTTTCCAATCTCTCGTCCGGCCCAGGAATTTCTACTATGGCGACTCGCTGAAGTGACATACAAATCTCCCAACCCCGATAATCCGGAAAAAGTCAAAGCCCTGGCCCCCATCGCTTCACCCAGGCGCCGCATTTCACTCAGGGCTCTGGTCACCAAGGCGGCTTTGGTATTGTCGCCAAATCCTAAACCGTCGCAGATCCCCGCGGCCATAGCAAAAATATTCTTCAGAGCGCCTCCAATCTCCACACCGATCCGGTCGGGGTTAGTATATACCCGAAAATAGGGAGAGCTCATCATATCCTGCGCCTTTTCAGCATATTCCAAAACCGGAGAGGCCACCACGGTAGCTGTGGGGACTCCTCTGCCCACCTCCTCGGCATGGGAAGGTCCGGAGAGGGTAAGAATTCTGCCATCCTCATGGCCCAATTCTTCCCGGAGGACTTTGGTCAAACATTTTAAGGAAGTAACCTCAATCCCTTTACCGGCGTTAATGATTATGCTATCCTGATCGATCAAATCTTTAAATAACTTAGCTGTAGACCTGACCCATTGCGACGGCGTGACAAACACTACCGCCTCACTTCCCTTGGCCACCAGCTCCGGATCGTGACTGGCAACCAATCTCTCCGGAAGGGTTACTCCGGGTAAAAACCGCTGGTTACAATGGGATTGATTTATTTCTTCCACTGTGTCTTCTTCAAAGGACCATAAATAAACATCATTTCCGTTTTCCGTCAATAGCTTAGCCAGAGCGGTTCCCCATCCTCCGGCGCCCACAACACCTATTCTCATTTTATTAATTTTCCTCCTGATCTTTTCCGTTATTATTTTGATTGTGTTGATGTGTCCCCAGACTAATCCGGTGTTCTTCTTTAGAAAGCAGCCGTTTAATGTTTGCCCGGTGTCGATAGATGGCCAGTAACGAGCCTCCAATTACAAAATATAGCGTAAACCACTTATCCGGATAAAACCAGGCATATGATAAAGGAAAAGCTACGGCCGCGGTTAATGAGGCTAAAGAGACGTAACGTGAGAGGAGAAAGACGATCACCCATAAGGAGACCAAAACCCAAAGGGTTTTTGGCATTAAGACAATAATTACCCCGAGAGTGGTGGCGATTCCTTTTCCTCCTTGAAAGCCGTGAAGGATCGGCCAGTTGTGTCCCAGTACTACAGCAAAACCGCAGACAACAGCGGTGTTCGGCCCGCCCGCAAAAAGTCCTAGATAAGTACCGAGTATTCCTTTGACAGTATCACCGAGGAGCGTTAAGAGTCCAAAAAGAGGACCCATCACCCGAAAAGTATTGGTCGCTCCCGGATTACCGCTGCCTTTCCCTTTAAAATCAACTCTTTTTATGACCGCAATGATCCGGGCGAACAAAATATTTCCTAAAAAATAACTGATGAACACAGCCAATGCTTTACTCATTGAATCATCCTCCACGATCAGAATTGTCAGGTTATTTACTGCCCCTTACCGATTCGCTTTTTTAAAACGAACCGCAAAGGAGAACCGATAAATCCGAATTCTTCCCTGATTCTATTCTCTAAAAACCGTTCATAAGAAAAATGCATGAGCTTGGGGTCATTAACCCAAAGTTGAATAGTGGGCGGTTTTACCTTAATCTGAGCCGCATAGTAGATCTTCAACTGCCTCCCTTTTCTAGACGGTGGATGATGGATGGCGATGGCATCCTGCACCACATTGTTCAGAACATTAGTGGGAATACGTTTGGCATACTCATTGGCTACTCTATAGACTTCGGATAAAATCCGGCCAATCCTCTTTCCGGTTTTCGCTGAAACAAACATGAGCGGCGCGTAGTCTAAAAATCCAAATTCATACCTTAATTCTGCTTCAAATTCTTGCGCAGTCTTTCCATCCTTTTCAATCAAGTCCCATTTATTAACCAGGATGAGCAGTCCTTTACCGGCTTCGTGCGCCAGACCGGCTACTCTTTTATCTTGTTCTGTGGAAAAATCAGTGGCATCTAGGACCATAATGGCCACATCCGTTCTTTCTAACGCCCGGAGAGCCCGCAACACACTATAATACTCCACAGCTTCTTCTACCCGGGATTTACGCCTGATTCCGGCCGTATCCACCAATACAAAATCCTGATCTTGAAAGCGAAAGGCGGTATCAATCGCGTCTCTGGTCGTTCCCGGGATTGGACTGACAATTACACGCTCTTCGCCTAAAATTCCGTTGAGAATAGAAGATTTCCCCGCATTAGGTCGGCCGATTAACGCCACCCGAATGGCTTCTGTATCTTTCTCTCCCTCTTCCGGCCGAAAGTTCTCAATGACCCGATCCAGAAGATCCCCAATGTTCAGAGCGTGTTCAGATGAAATGGGGAGCCCCTCACCGAAACCCAAAGCAAAGAATTCCGAAACTGACAAGGGATCATAAGAATCCACTTTATTGACGGTTAGAATCACCGGTTTACTGGTCCTCCTAAGGATATTGGCTACATCATGATCTAAGGGGTGCAGTCCTTCCTTACCGTCAACCACAAAGATAATTACGTCAGCCTCATCAATGGCTAAACGCGCCTGATTTCCCACTTGCTCTTTAATGGGATCATCCTCTGTCGTGATCCCGCCGGTATCTACTACCAGGAAGCGTCTTCCCAGCCATTGACCTTCATGATATAGCCGATCCCTGGTTACACCGGCAAAATCTTCGACTATGGCCAACCGCTCCCCCACAATTCGATTGAACAGGGTTGACTTCCCCACATTTGGGCGCCCTACAATGGCGACAATCTGTGTTGCTGTTGTAAAAGTCGTCATTCGTCTATTCCTCCAAACCCAAGAATGTTCTCACCAAGGTTTCTCCGTTCGTCTCCACTATTTTGAGGGAGAAAACGCCGGCGTTGGCGTTGGTATTGGCCCCCACTTTGGACGAAACTAAGGATGCTCTTAATTCATCAAGGCTGATCCCGTCCAGAAAGATCATATCTCCCTGTCGCAACATCACCCGGGGAATCAGTATAGTTTGGCCCGCTTTAATCCCCTGGTTTTCCAGATTTTCAATAATATCTTTCCCTGCGATCAGGCCGGTTACAGTGACAACTTCACCAAAAAAATGATTGGGGATCGCTCTCACCTCAATGTTTATCCCGGGATTTTTCGCTAAAAAGGCCTCAATCAGTTCCGGCCAGAGTCCGGCCGCATCCGTTCCGGTAATAAGCACAAAGTCACCTGTTCTACCAGATTTTTCTTTTGACAGAAGGCTTAAGGCGGAAAAAAACTCTTCTCTGAATAAAGCCCACAGCCCTACTCCGTTCTCCAATTGCCAGAGATCCTCGTACTCGACCAGGGGTGGAAATTCCCGTCCGGCTTGAATATAAAACTCATCCGCGGCAAACACCAGCCTGGTACCGAATTTTTCTAGAAATTTCTGCTGTGCCTTGTCCACCAGGTTCAAAACATCCCTGGCCTCACACGTAGTGAATCGCCTAAGCTCAGGCAGGTGTGAACGATGTTTTGTTAATCCCACAGGTACGATGGCTATACTCTGAACACTAGGCCATAAGCCGCCTAAGTCAGCAATGGTCTTACTCAGGACCTCCCCGTCATTGATTCCTGGCACAATCACGGCCTGCGTATGCAGGTTTATTCCCCAAGAGGCTAGTCTCTTTAAGGGAACCATAATATCTCTGAGTCCCGTGTCTCCGAATAATACTTCTCGAACTTTAGGGGTAGTAGCATGCACCGAAACATATAAAGGACTCAACCGATCCTTTTGTATCCGTCGCCAGTCCTCCTCCTCCAGGTTACTAAGGGTGACATAACTTCCCTGTAAAAAAGAGAGTCGGTAATCATCGTCTTTTATGTATAAAGAGGGTCGCAAACCGAATGGCATCTGGTCGACAAAACAAAAAACGCAGCGATTGCGGCATCTTTTTATCCGGTCGAAGACTGCGGAGGAAAAAGTAACCCCCAACCCCTGATCTTCATCCTTTTCCAAATCAATCTCCCAAACCTCTCCGTTTTTCTTCTCCACCTCCAGGAGCAACCGTTCGGTAGCTTCCTCCAGATAGTACTCGATTAGGTCCTTAATCTTCTTCTTATTGATCCGTAATATTTTATCGCCCGGCTCTAGTCCAATCTCCCTACCCAGACTCTTCCTATTAACTTGGGTGATGCAGGGCGCTTCTTTACTCCTCTGTGGTTCCGATTTTTTCACTGTGATCCTCCCTCTAACACCAACCTAAACAGCGCCAGTCCCAATTTTACGCTTCAAGTTATTATCCTTCTGTAGCCCAAGATATACTCCCAAGCTTATAGGCCGGTATGACCGAAACCACCCTCTCCTCTTTTAGTTGTTTCCAGGTCGGACCCTTCCTCCCACCGTACACGGATTACTTTCGCCACTACCAATTGGGCAAGTCGTTCTCCTCTCTTTAGCACAAACTCCTGTGGTCCGTGATTGATTAAAATCACCTTAATTTCGCCACGGTAATCACTATCAATCGTACCGGGAGTATTCAAGGTGGTAATTCCGTGTCTGGCAGCCAACCCGCTTCGAGGCCGAACTTGTCCTTCATATCCTTCAGGCAGGGCAATGGCAATCCCAGTAGAAATTGGTAAAAAGGCCCCGGGTTGTAAGGTAATATCTTCGTCAATAGCCGCCAAGAGATCCATGCCTGCGGCGCCAGCCGTCATATAATGAGGTAAGGGCAGGTCAAAACCATGGGCAAGTTTCATAATCGGTACTTTAATCTCTTCCATTTTATCTCCATCCTTCAAACTGAAAATCTTGAGAAAAAGGCCCCACCGCAGTGAGGGAAAGCAATTCCTCCTGAAACAACTCCTGAGCCACCCGGAGAATATCTTCCTCCGTCACCCTTTCTATTCTTCGGATCACCTCTTCAGGAGTGATCAAATCTTTATAAAACAACTCCGACTTCGCCAATCTGCTCATACGATTTGCCGTGTTTTCCAAACTCAGCCAGAGACTACCCTTGATCTGCTCTTTGGCTCTTTTGATCTCCTCTTCTGTAACGGTTTTTTCGGCTAAGCGCAGCAGTTCATCATGGATCACTTCGATTACTTCTTTAAAGTAATGTGGACTTGTTCCTGCATAAACACTAAAGAGACCGGTGTCTTTAAAAGCGGCGTGTTGCGAACCGGTGGCATAAACCATCCCCCGCTCTTCCCGAAGTTCTTGAAACAACCGCGAGGATGAACTTCCTCCTAAAATACTGTCGAGGACTAACATCACATAGCGCCTGGGATGGCGGCGGTGAAAACCGGGTGTGCCCAGACACAGATGGACCTGTTCTGTCTCTTTACGTCGAAAGTTGTTTCGTCCCTGCACAGCAACAGAATAATCCTGTTCTTTCTCACCTTTCCCCGAGAGAGGCTGCCAAACTTCCTCAGCCACCCGCATCAAGGCGGGAAACTCAATATTCCCGGCCACCGCCAGACAAGATTTATCCGGCGTATAAAACCTTTTTTTATAAGTAATCAGATCATCCCTGTTTATGGTGGAGATTGTTTCAGGAGTTCCCAGAATCGAATGTGCTAAGGGATGCTGATCTAGGATGGTTTGCGTAAACAGATCAAAAACCAACTCATCAGGGGAATCCTCATAGGATTTGATCTCTTCTAAAACCACGTTTTTTTCTTTCTCCAAATCCTCTTGGGTTAAGAGAGAATGGGTTACTAAATCCGAGAGCAACTCCAGGCCCAACCTAAAATGGCGATCCAAAATTTTTAGGTAGAAGCAAGTATACTCTTTGGTGGTAAACGCGTTTAAGTGTCCGCCCACGGAATCTATGGCCTCGGCAATCTCCCGGGTGGTCCGGTTCTTCGTTCCCTTAAAGACCATGTGTTCAATGAGATGGGAAATTCCTTCTTCTTTTGAGTTTTCATTTCGAGACCCGCAAGCCACCCAAAAGCCCATGGAAACCGAGCGCACATGAGGTATGGTCTCACAGACAACCGGTAAACCGTTGCTCAACAAATCACGATGATACATTTTAAGTCAACACCTCAAGATTGACGGCGTACTATCAACGGTCGTCGACTACAAGCCCCTATTGCTGGTTCTGTAATCTATCTTAACCTTTGTAAATCTTCTCTTCTGTCCTTAACAGATAAGATGTGGATGCTTTCCAGCTTTCAATAGTACCCGTTTTTTTAAGACCTTTTGTCTGGTTTATCTTTACCAGAATTAATTTTAATTCGTGATCCAAGCACAAAATCCTGTTTTTATTTCTATTATTTACTTTATACCCTATAAAGAGCCTTGAGTTTTTTGGTTTTTTGCTGTTAAAGCGCTCTTTTGGACCTTGTCTTTTATAAGACTCGCGTTTCGGAAATTCCTTGTACTTCTGGGGATATATACATAAAGGGTTCACAAGCAGGGTGTCGAATCTAAAATAACAAATGAATTTATGTAAACACGGCTGAACATGCGCGAACATGGATAAACATTCAATAAATATGAGGGGGGATAATCGTGGAGGGTAACATTCTTACTACAATCATTGCGTTGGTTGTCTATTTATCTACCTCGATCTTTGGCGGAGGTAATGAGGCCGCCCCCCCCCATGAAATAACCGTTCCGCAAACCGGTCAAACCCAAGAGAGTCTGGCCTCGAAAACCGCCTCAGTGACAGCGGACATAGTCAATATGCGCGCAGATAACTCCACTGATTCAAAAGTAATTCTTACCCTGAAAAAAGGGGATATTGTCGCAATCTCAGCGGAAAAAGACGGTTGGTATCAGGTTGAAAGTGAACGTGGTGAAAGCGGCTGGCTGGCTAAGTGGGCTGTGAAACCCGGCTATTTTCCCCTCTCTTCAGTAAAAAACGGCCAGGAAATTCTGGGATATTATGCGGAAAGCTATTCCGGAGATTCCAGGGGTTTACGCTCCTTCACCGGGAATATAGATAAAATATCAATGATTGCCCCCTTTTCTTACCGGATTGATAAAAACGGTAATGTCTCAGGCCGGAGCAACTCGGAGATCATCAAAGCCGCCAAGGCGCAGGGAGTAAAAACCCTGGCTGTAGTAACGAATATTAACGGTTCAAATTTTAGTAAAGAAACAGTCAGCGAGATGCTGAGAAGCTCAAGCGCACGCGCGCGCACAATCAGCGGGATCCTGCGACTCCTGCGGGAAAACGGTTACTCTGGAGTGAATGTCGATTTTGAAGGGGTGCCCCCCAAGGATCGGTCATATTTAACTACATTCTTCCGAGAACTCTCAACCGCCTTACGACCTCATAACCTTCTAGTAACAGCAGCCCTTCCGGCCAAAACCGCAGCGGAAGAATGGTCTGCTTGGTCGGGAGCATTTGATTACAAAGCCCTCTCTCCTTACCTAGATCTGGCGGTAATTATGACGTACGATCAACACCAAGCCAACGGACCGGCCGGACCAGTCGCCGCCCAATCCTGGGTGGAAAACGTCTTAAAGTATTCTTTGAAATATATCTCACCGAATCGCTTGATCATGGGGATCGCCGCCTATGGTTATGAATGGAACGACCGCACGGGTAGAGCCTTGAATTACGCATCGATCGATTCTATTATAAAAAAACACGGGATTACCCCCCGCTGGCATGAAGAATATGAAACTCCCTATTTCACTTATACAAAATCCGGAGTAAAATATGAAGTATGGTACGAAAATCAATACAGCACAGCAGCAAAAATGCGTCTGGTAAATGAGTATAAACTCCGAGGAATCGCGGTTTGGCGCCTGGGTTATGAAGACCCCAAAATCTGGTCCGTATTATAAGAAAACCAAAAACCAAAAACAGAACCCTATAAAAATAATAGATTAAAACTCATTAATCACAACTACCCCGTCTAGTGGAGATAAAAAACTGTCCAGGAAAAATCTGTTTACCTAGACAGTTTTTTACAATATAAAATAACTCTCTTTAACTAACTTGAACTAAAAATTTTGTTATACAGCTTTAGGATCCCAAAACTAATTAACGATCCAACCACTGCGGCGATATGTGGGATATAGTTTTGCAGGGCTTTAATTCCCTCGGTGCTGAAACTACTGACAATTTTGACTAAAGCCGGAAAAGTATAGGTGTTTAGTAAGATCAGAGCCCCGACAAAAATCCCTAATGAAATATGAAACACACGTTTCCTGTCTAAGAGCAAGATATTAATGACTAAAACCAAAGCTAAAGTGCAGACGAAAATCCACAGCCATCCGATATTTATATAGATTTTCTCACTGTTAATGGATAAAGTCGCTGAATTTTTCGGGAGAAACGGTTCAATGATATTAAAGATAGCCACCACGGAAAAGGCGTTAAACAAGAATAAAGTAAAATCCAACCTGAATTTTTCGCAATTCATAAAAGACCCTCCTCGCACCAAAGATTACTGACAGATCCCGTCGGCAGACACAGATTTGTTAGATTTGTCTGAGCTTCCACAAAAGGAAAACTTGTTAAGGGGAATCGTCGTATCAATAGATTTTATTCGAGCTTCTGCAAACATTTACCTTCATAGACTAAATTTTTTATTCTTATTTAAGAAAATTGATTAAATCAGAATACCAAATCAAATTCCAAGACAATCTATGCTTACGATAAAAATCCCGATGGCGATTTAGATGAAAACATTGGGATAGAAGGTCAGCCGGAGTTATATTTAAAAGCTATCAAGTGTATCCTGGTTAAAATCCTGCGTACCAAGTTTTTTAGCCATTGCCGTATGTTTAGGCTTAATAGAATGAGAATGAATTTCATCCGTGGCTATACTGCCCTGATCAATCGTAAGTTCTTCCGCTTCCATCTTAAACCGGTCTAGAACGTCCCGCAAGTCTTCTGTTTCCGCGCTCATGAGCTGACTTGAAGAGGTAACTTCTTCGACCATGGCCGCGTTTTGTTGGGTAACGTGATTGAGTTCTTCGATGGAAGCCTGAATTTGTTGAGTGGAACCGGACTGTTCCCGCATGGCGGCAGCCACTTCCACGATAACATCCACGGTGCGTTTGGTGTTTTCCACAATCCTCTCCAAGGTCTGTGCGGAGTCGTAAGCCAAGGTATTTCCTCTCTCTACTCGATCTACACTATTGGTAATTAATTTTTCAATTTTTTTGGCCGATTGCGCGGTACGTCCCGCTAGATTTCTGACTTCCGCAGCCACTACAGCAAAACCTCTACCGTGTTCCCCGGCTCTGGCCGCCTCAATCGCCGCATTCAACGCCAAGAGGTTAGTCTGAAAAGCGATGTCATCCACCACCTTAATAATCTCGGCAATTTCATTACTACTATCAGCAATCTCCTGCATAGCCTCGATGGTTTTCTTGATGGAGTTCTCTCCCTCTTGGACCGCCTCGAGGGTTGTCTGGGATAATTCATCCGCCTGGCTTGAGTTTTTACTCACCTGTTGAATGGAGGTAGCCACCTCCTCCATGGTGGTGGAGATCTCTTCCAAGGTAGAGGCTTGCTCTTGAGTCCGTTCGGAGAGATCCCGGTTTGCACTGGAAATCTCATGGGCGGCCTTATTAACCTGCTGTGAACTGTTAATAACCTTTCGGACCATAGAGGATACTTGTTCAAGAGTTGAATTGATTTGTTTAGCGATCTCCCCAATTTCGTCATTCCGCTTGACATCAAGTTTAAACCGGAAATCGCCTGTAGCGATCCGTGCTAAGGAACTGCCAATGTCTTTTCTAATCGAAACAGTGATGTCCTTAATCAATAAAAGACCAAGAAGTAATGAGCATAATAAAATAAAACTATTGAAGATACTTACATAGAACTCGTACTTTCTAACAAGGGACAGTTGTTCCCCAATTTCTTGCTCAGCGTACAACTGAATTAACTCGCCCAGCTCATTGAGGGTCCCGCGCGCTTCGTCAAATAAGAACCGGATCTTCCCCAATTCCGCGGTCATTTCTTCTTTATTGATTAGTCCTTGTGTGTATTGTTCATTAATAGCGAAAAATAACTGAGACCACTTTTGAAAACTAGTATTGAATGAAGACAAATTGGCATCAATGGTCTTCCCGGACTGATTATGCCTTAAATTCCTAAAACCGTCCTTGTTTTCGTCAAAGATTTTTTTGACCTTGGATATTCTCTCAAAAACCTGATTGATCTCTTCTTCGCAGGCGGCGGTGGATTGCTCTTGCCCCGTACCTTCTTCCGCTGCCGCAATTAACTGATTAAGATGATCCAAAGCCTGATACATGTCACGATCGGCATTTAATATCAAATTGGAAAGTAAAAAACTCTCTGCATATAAGGAACCTGTTAAGTTGGTGGTAACATTTTCCACAGTATCAAGAGCGGTAATACTGACAATTACCAAAGAAACCAAAGGAATAAATAATATAAACAACAATTTGTATCGGAGCTTGGTATCTTTAAACAACCTTTTACCCTCCCTTATCTCTTTATCTCCCAAACAAAACTCTATAAAAGAGAAAATAGTTTATTGACATATGACATAACCTTTGGTTTAAACCGTATTGAAGCCTCCCCGGATTATTATTAATCTAGATAACCCAGGTTAAATCGTAAATATGCAAGATAAGTGTATCTTAAAGAATCTCCGGTTTGGGAAGAAACTTTTTCACATAGACGCTGAAATCACTGAGGGCAAAGAAAATTCTCCGTCCAAGCTTTCCACCTACATCCTCCGCTTTAATCTTTACATTTCTTTCCTTTAAATAAGTGCGGGCGAACTTAATGTTAGAAGCCGCCACGTCAGACTTTAAAACATCCACCACCTCGGCTCCGCCGAAGATCTTCGCCTGCAGGCGGCTTTTTTTCGCCCCCTCTTTAAGCATCAAGGCCATCGTTTTTTCCAAGGAGATCAAACCATAACTGTCCTCATTCAGCCATTCGGTTCGATATTCCTCAGCCCTGTAAGGCAGCAGGAAATGATTCATCCCTCCGATCCGCGACTTAGGATCAAAAAGACAAATTGACACACATGAACCTAAAACACTGCTTAAAACGAGATTATGATCGGCGGTCACGTAAATTTGCCCGCTTAAGACCTCGATGACTTCCTCATTCTTTAATGAACTGTTTTGTAATGGGTTTATAAATGTGTTCAATCTATTCTTTACAGATGTTTTATTAATAAACATTAACCAAACTCCAAATAGAAAATATGACAGGTATCGACAGAAGCATCTATATTATTATCGACATTCGAAAAAAAAATCTTTAGCAATCCGCCATAATCTTCCGAATCTCACTGTTATATTCCAGGTAAAATTCGCATTTCTTCTATAGCATAACACCTCCGGTTAGCGACTTTGCTGACCCTGATTAATTATATTGACACAATTATCTGAAAAAAGCGACTTTCATTTTTTTCCCTTTGCTTTTTAGCAAAAGCGTGGTATGATTTAGGCTGATACCAAACATACGTTCGAGGGGAGAGGGTAACATGCCTAAGATATTAATTGATTGCGACGCCTTCTTTGCCAGCTGTGAACAAGCACGAAATCCCAGGCTAAAGGGTAAAAAAGTCTTGGTGACCGGTGATACTGAGCGGCGAAGCGTGATTACGGCCGCTTCTTACGAGGCCAGAGCAGACGGAGTAAAGGCCGGGACCCCGATCCAAGAAGCCCGCCGCCTGGTTCCGGACGGTATATTTTTGGTGGGTGATCTCCGTCTCTATCTTGATTTTAATCTAAAACTCTTTAAGAAACTGCGGTCCTATAAGCGCCCGGTGGAGATTTACTCCATTGACGAATTCTATCTCGACTTCAACGGTACTTACCAGGAAGCCGCTACCCTGGCCCGAGACTTTAAAGACTGGGTCGAACGGGAGCTTAAGATCACAGTTTCTATCGGGATCGCTCCGACAAAAGTCTTTGCCAAATTAGCCTCGGAACTGAAGAAACCCAACGGCCTAGCGATGTTAAAACCAGAGGATATCCCGGCCAAAATTGAAAACCTACCGGTCAAAGAAGTTTTTGGGGTGGGTCCGCGCACCGAAGAATTCTTACGCCTCCGGGCGGTACGAACCATTGGTGAGTTGCGGGCGTATAATCCTCTAACTCTCCAAGCAGAACTCGGAGTGCGAGGAAAATGGTTGCATGATGCGGTCATGGGTCGCAATGACGACATAGTAAAGGTGACACCCGATCCCTATAAATCCATGGGTCATGAGCTAACCCTCCCGGAGAACACAGATGATCCCGACAAGATCCGGGCCTTCCTTTACTTTTTAGCGGACAGTGTGGGGCAGAGGCTGAGGGCGGACGGGTCGCTGGCCCGTACAGTGCACCTACACCTTAGATACGAGGATTTTTCCGGATTTAGCCGTTCTAAGACTATGCCCCGCCCTTTCTGTCTGACGGAGGATATATTATCCGGTGCGGAATACCTGCTAAAAAAGGAAAAAAGGGATCCAAAACGCCTGATCCGTCTTCTAGGGATCGGCGCCTCAAACTTAAAACCCGCTTGCGGATACCAACTTCCCCTTTTCCCCAGGGAACAAAAGGCCCTGGCCCTGGCAAGCGCCTTAGATAAAATCCGTGAAACCTACGGCCAAAATTCCATCGGGCGCGCCTCCACCTTAGCAGTGGCCGGGGAAAGACCGGCCATTGGAAAAAACGGTCCCTTTGCCGTGGTTCCTGGTTCCGGCCGCGGTCCACGGGAATAACCCTCTGGGGTAAAGGTATACTACGCGCTACGTTGTAGGAAATCGATTCGCAAATCCACCTCGCGTTATTAAAAGTTCTAAGGTAAGCTACGGCGTGCTCTATGGTATGCTACACGACACGTATTTTAGGGTATCGCTTGTGGATTTTTAAAGGTTTGCTACGCGACACGTGTTTTAGGGTATCGCTTGTGGATTTTTAAAGGTTTGCTACGCGACACGTGCATTTTATGCACGTGAACGCGTGCGCGTTAGCGTACGCGAAGAGGCCCACAATATCATCTCCCGATATCCCTCTTCAAAACCAATTTTGCGCAAAACCTCTTTGATCTCAGTTTCAGACACCGCTTCTCCGTTAAAACTGCTTACTACCATCTTTTCGTCGGGATAAACAGCATATAATGATGTAATTAAAGTTTCCACCCACTTTTCCACTGAATCCCCGGGAGTCCCTGCGCTTAGTGTCTGAAGCTTCAATTTCCGTCCGGAAGCCGCGAGCGCCAGTCTTCCCTTAGCAAAGACGAAGTAGTCGCCTGATAATCGTTTATTCTCCGGAATCTCCGGCCAATCGGCTATATAGTTTAAAGGATTGGCCGGATCACGCCGGTGCAAAGCCCAATATTGGTCCATAGCTCCAACATCGGCCTTACGGAGTTTCTCCAAGGCTTGGGAAAGGGCATACTGAATACCGCTCAATCCCTTAATGAAATAGCCCCTTTTCACCTGGCCAATCTGTTCCAAGGTGTCAAAGAGCGGGTATACTTCTCTCCAAGATACACCTTCCGCTTGGGCGATTTCCCGGCAGACTAGACCGTACCGGTTTAGGAGAGCGCTGACTATCACAACCTTTTTTTTTACCGGTAGCGGCAATACGGACCATCTGCCCATCTGGCCCAGGACGGACGGTTGAAGCACTCCTTTCGCCCTCATTCGATGTTGCGGTCCGGTCGTAAGTAAAAACCGAATTGGACCAAAAGAATCATTAGTGATTAACCCTGCCATCATCAACTCTTCCAAAGCCTGCCAAAGGGTGGGCGTAGGCAGTCCCAACACTTTCAAGATGTAAGGCAGAGTCTGAGCTCCATTATCTCTTAATAACTTCAGCACTGCTCGGCCTGTCTCAGAAACTGCTTTCACCTCTTCCCGGTCCTGTGGCGACATCCTGGAAAAATTATCTGCGGAGAATCCTCCTCTTCCCTGCGAATCCTGGCTTAATGTATTATTAGAAAGTGTTTTTTCTGTGGATAAATCTATGGAAAGGCCTGCCTCTGGTGGGAGTAGACTTTTGAACATGATCCGAAAACCATCCCCCCCGCCTCGGGCCTGCCAAGTAAATTGGCCGCTGCTGATCAGCCTATCCAGGAGAAGAGGACTATAATCCTTGACCCGAGAGGGAAGGATGTTTTTTTCCCAAAGTGCGGCCGGTAACCACAAGCCGTTAAATTGAGATAAAGTTGCACAAACTCCCTCCTCCCCTCTCCTCTGCCCGATTACTCCCTGCCACCGGGCGAGAAAGGTCGCATACTCCCAAGGTTCTCTTACTTTAACCTGCGCCTTGACTTCCTGTCGAATCTGGGAGAGACTACGCCGGTGGATCTCCCGGAGAATCTCCGTATCACACCACTCTTCGCCTTCTCCGTCCGGTGTAAATTCACCTACCTCCACCAGGCCGGTAGAAGAAAAACCCGCCAATTCCGCTTCTACCTCTGCCACAGTAAACCCATACCGGACGGCTAATTTACGGGCAGTAAAGGGACCATGAGTTCTGGTAAAACGCTGAATTATGCGCCTGCGAGCGTCGCTGCGGGCATATTCACCCGTGGTACAGGGTGTATCCTTTACTGCACTTTCGGGGGAGTGCGCGCTTAAATGATCCAAATTTACATTCTGAGTCGTTGATTTTTCCGATTCGTAAATTTTCATCTCCCTCAAGGCTGATAAGTATATACCAAGTTCATTACGGTCAACAATTAAATGATTTTCTGAACCGTCTGTGCGATCCTGTGACATACAAAACTGAATGGCCACAGCCTCCCCCTTCTCCCGCATAGCAGAGAAAACCCTCTTCACCTCTGCTCTATGCTCACCGGAGAAGACTTCGTCAATTTCGCTTTCTGTAAGATCTCCACACCTTTGCAGCCAAAAACGGACCCTATCCGGATCAATCTTCTTTTTCAAAACAGCGATCCCTTGCGCCTTACGGTCTACTTCTTTGATTACATCGGTTTTAAATAAATCACGAAAGCCGGACGGCGTCACAATGGTTTTAAGACTCTCCTGTCCCAGTCCAAAGAGTTGCCGGTGGTCAGCTGGTGGTTTTGGAGTGTCATTTTCATACATAAAATTGGCGATAAAGTTAAAAAGATGACCGGTAGCAAAGGGGGAAGGGGTTTGGTGGTTTTTTCGGTAGATCTCAATTTTGCCCTGCCTAATTCCGTTTAGAACTTCGCGTAAGGCCTCCAGGTCAAAATAATCCTGAAAAATTTGGCGATAAGTCTCATAGATTAAAGGGAAATCCTTATATTTAGCCACGGTCTGCAACAGATTACCAGCCTTAATCCTAGCCAACCAGAGGGGCAACCTTTTTCTGCCGAATCCGCCCCTGGGCATCACCAGTGATCTTTGCGCGCAATGTCGGAAAATCGAGCCAAAGAGCGCGGTATGACAGAGCACTGCAGCCAAGCGTTCCTCAACCCCCTCCGTGGAAAAGACCTGGGCCTCCCAGTTGATGGCAGGCAGTCTTCCCCGGTCAGTTGATGCCGCCGGTACACTGAACATAATCCCGTCATCCCCGGCAATAGTGAAAAACTTCTTCCCCAGCCGCTTTTCCCAGTCCACACTAATCAAGAGACCAAGCGCGGTATGGATTTTTGCGCCAAAGGGCGTATGGATCAATATTCGCCACTCCCCGGACTCCAGTTTCTCTTCGACTACAGCCAGAAAGGCGCCGATTCTTTTCCCCAATTCGTAGGAACGACCTCCTTGCTCCGCTTTCCAAAAAGGCACATAGGCCTCGCCTTTTCCGGCCGGAGAAACAAGCACCCGGTCCTGACGAATCTCTTCAATTTTCCAAACTGAAGTCCCCAAGACAAACCGCTCATTCAGCCTTCGCTCGTAAACAAACTCCTCATCCAATTCACCCAAGGAAAGATTGGAGCCGGCAAGACAGACCCGAAAATACCCCCGGTCCGGGATGGTCCCGCCTGCTGTATAGACCAGTCGTTTTCCGTAAGGGTCGGCCTTTATAATCCCCTTTGCCCGGTCCCAAAAGAGACGGGGATGTAGATCCAGATACTCCTGAGCTTCAAAACTCCCGTCCAACATGGCTAGTACCCGCTCCAGATCCGCACAAGAAAGAGTATGATAGTTATAAGCGGAACGAAAGATCTGATAGACCCGGTCAACACGCTCCTCGCCGGTGGCGGTGACCGCCACCAATTGCTGAGCCAGTATATCAAGGCAATTCATGGGGGCTTTCGCCTTTTCCACCCGCCCAGCCTGTATCTCATGGAGCAGAGCGACTGTCTCTAGAAGGTCGGCTCTATTTTTGGGGATGATCCGTCCCTTACTGGGCAGATCAAGGACATGACCCGCCCGGCCCACTCTCTGTAATCCTTTGGCTACCTCTTTTGGCGACTCAATCTGGATGACCAAATCAATCTCCCCAACGTCGATCCCCAGTTCCAAAGAAGAAGTCGCCACAATGCACGGAAGCTCCCCGGACTTTAGTTTTTTCTCTACCTCCAAGCGAATCTCCCGGGCTAAGCTACCATGGTGTGTACGGGAGATCTCCTTCCCAGCCACTTTATTAAGGTTAGCGGTCATCCTTTCCGCCAGACGTCGATTATTCACAAACACTAAGGTAGTACGGTGCTGAAGGACTAAATCCACTACTTTACGATAAATTGATGGCCAGATTGTTTTCTCCGGTAATTCCCGTAGCTTAGGAAGAGAAAGTATAATCTGAAGATCAAGTTCTTTCTGATGCCCGGCATCAATAATTTCCACCGGTCGAGGACGCATCTTTCCACTGGCCGCCTCTTGCTGAAAACCGCCAAGAAAAGAAGCAACTTCAGACAAAGGCCGCATAGTAGCGGATAAGCCAATCCTTTGTATGGGGTTTTCCCCGGTTCCGGCATTCTCTTCCACCAAGCTTTGCAGACGTTCCAAAGAGAGCGCCAGATGAGCGCCGCGTTTTTCTGCAAAAAGCGTATGAATCTCATCAACAATTATACAACGTACGGTTCGTAAGATGCGCCGGGCTTTCGAAGATAAGATCAAAAAAAGTGATTCCGGGGTAGTAATCAAGATCTGCGGCGGATGACGCAGTATCCGTTGGCGTTCAGCAGGAGATGTATCCCCGCTGCGGACCGCTCGGGTAATCTCAGGAAGTTTCCTGCCCTGCCTCGCACTGAAGTCCTTGATTCCTTGGAGCGGTTTTTCCATGTTTTGGTATATATCATTATTTAGCGCCTTGAGCGGGGAGATGTATAAAATCTTCACCCCTTGATTCTCAGGGGTCAATCCCTTCTCCCCTTCCAGCTCACGATAAAGGCGGTCGATAGCCGTTAAAAATGCGGCCAGGGTCTTCCCGGAACCGGTCGGCGCCAGAATCAAAACGTTTTTCCCCTCGGCAATCCGCGGCCAGCCTTTGGCTTGGGGAGGAGTTGGGCGGCTAAAGGTCTCGGTAAACCATTGGGTAACAATGGGATGAAAATATTCCATACTCCTGTTCGTCATCAACACCTCTTTTCACATCTATGAACTTTCATTATGCTGTTCAGATCTTACCTGCACTGCTTTTTTACAACTATATCATCTATATGTAATTAAACAAAGGATTCCAACATATTCAGGATCTATTATACCCTGGGCTACGCTCCTTGGAAACAACAAATCCAAAGAGTGTTGCATCACCAAAACTATCTACGGGCTCGGAGGCCAGTTGAGTCAGTATAACGAAGTTATGGTGCTGATGTCCTTATCCCAAATCTTTAATTTTTTTATATACTGTACCACAAGGTTTATCCGGTATAAACAAGAACTGAAGGTTGATTGTCAAATAAAGAACATATGTGCTTGGTTCTAAGGTAATTTAGAAATGGATGAGAATATAACCAAATGAAAAGAGGGACTTTTATTGATAAATAAGGGAATTGCGGAGACTGCAAATAGATTTATCGGCATACCTTATAAACACGGTGGACGGACCATGGGGGGGTTAGACTGTCTGGGGTTGGTTCATTTTTTCTATAAACATATGGGTATCACCCTTCCGGAAAGCGACGGTCGCCCGTACTCTACAGAATGGTATAGAGAGGATCCAAAACGCTTTTATCGAGGTTTGCAACAAATCGGGCGTGAAATCTCTCCGGCTGAAATGAAACCCTTGGACTTGGTCTACTTCCGGCTCGGAGGAGAGGTTACCCACGCCGGTGTAATCATTGATGATCATCATTTCATACATGTCTTAAAGGGAAAACCTGTTCATGTCAGTCCCTTAAACCTGGCATGGCGGAGACGGTTGGCGGGAGTAAGGAGGCTAATTTAACGTGATTTATCTAATTCCCTACGGTATGCGCACAAACAAAAACGTCCCTTCTCTGAATAAGGGGCGTTTTTAGATTTGTGAAAAAAAAGTAATGTAAACTTATGCTCCCACTTCTTCTTCCTGCTCTTTAACGACAAAGACATCGGTGATCTTCACCAAATCATCAGCCAAGTCATGCAAGTCTTTAGAAAGGTCCTTAACGCGGTCGGTAAAAACAGTCTGTTCTTCGGAGATGGCCAGCACTTCTTGGCTGGAAGAAGCGGATTGTTCAGAAATGGTACTGATACTCATAATTGAACGGGCGGTTTGTTCTTTAAACTCATTTATATTATTGATTAAATCAATCATTTGGAGGTTGTTTTGAATAATATTATCCATCGCGGTATTAACCTCCGTAAACGTACTATTCACCGTGGTGACCGCCATCATCTGTTCACCTACGATTTGGTGAGCTTCGCTTGAAGTCTCTACCGTGGCTGAACTTAAGGATTGAATCTCATTTAAGATTCCCCGAATCGTGGCTGTGGCCTCCTGAGACTGGTTTGCCAGTTTATTAATTTCCGAGGCGACGACAGCAAAACCGCGTCCAGCCTCTCCAGCCCGGGCCGCTTCAATGGAAGCATTCAACGCCAATAAATTTGTCTGTTCATTAATTCCGGTGATCACATCCATTATGCGGCGGATCTTTTCCATACTCACATCTAGATTAGTTGAAGTCCTTATAAACTCTTTGGTAATTTCGTCGGTCTCTTTTGCCCTTTGCAATAGTATTTCAACGGCGTCTTGAGAACTAATGCTTGTATGCTTGGTGGATTTAGTCACCCTTTCAATATCACCGAGTTTGGTCACGGCCATGTCAATTTTACCCACTAATTTATTGGCTATGTTGGAGCTCTTTTCCGTTTCCACTGACTGCTCCATGGTTCCTTGACTGATCTCTTGAATGGCAACGGCAATTGCCGACATATTCTCCGCCGACTGTCTGGAGTTTTCCTCCAGGACACTGCTTTGTTCCGAAATCACCCGTACAGCCCTTTTGACATTAGCGATTAAGGCGCTAATCTTCCTAATCATCTGATTAAAATTATCCGCCAAATCACCAAGTTCGTTCCTGGACTTAACGTCAATGTTTATATCCAAATTACCCTTACTCATCCTGTCCGTGGCATCCCTCAGCTGAATAACGGGCTTAGTAATTCGTTTAGCCATCTCTTTGCCGGCAAAGAAGGCCAAGAATAAACAAATAACGGTGATCAGGGAGGAAAAAACAATCGTACCTAATACGGAACTATACGCCTCGAAGTATGGTAATTCAATCACAACCGCCCAGTCGGGTTCGACTAATGGCAGATAGGTCGAGACCACAGTATTCCCTTCGATCCCTTTACTGACCTCTGCTGTATCTTCTACGGATAAATTGGGATCATTGATAAATTGCGCTACCTTCTTTAGTCCCCTCAGGTTCTCTCCTTTTAAAACCCGACCTATGTCTTGAAAAGCCAACAAGCCGCCATTACGGTCTACCACATAAGCATGGCCATGCTTTCCAATCTTGATCGAACTTACCAGGTCCCAGATGAATTTAAGATTCACTTCTGCAATTAAGGATCCCCTATATTCACGAAAAACATTGTTTACAGGAACCGCTACCAACACCATGGGTTCAAAGGTGACATCATCTATATAGATTGTCCCGATGTAATTCTCTCCGGAACGGACTCTGGTAAGAATCTCGTTCCTTGTTTCCCCTGTTAACCCGCTGAGCTCCAGATTTGAGGCCCGGTATACTCTGGACACTTCTTTCCCGCCGGTATTTAAAAAAGCCACCTGACGAAAAGCTAGGTCCGTACCGAGTAGTTTCTCAAGCGTGGTTTTGCGTTCCAGATTGCCTCCGCTGTCCAAATTTCCAATATTGGAAGCCGCCACTAAGACAGTAAGCTTTTCCTGCAAAAAACCTTGAACTGTATTTGCTGCCTCCTTAGCAATCAATTGTTGTTGGTTGCTAATGATTCTACTGGTATTATCATAGTTCTTATACATACTCAAACCGGTGCTAAACACGAGACACAAAGAGGATAAACCAACAAACGCCAGTGTCAGGGTAAAAGTTAGACTTCTGAATTTTCCGGCTTTTCCTTTACGCCATAAAATACTAAATACTCTTGATAAAAATAACTTCTTCAGCATCAAACACCCCTTCCTCAAATAAAAAAGAATTAAGAATAAGGATCTTTAGGATGCAAACTCATAAAGTCTTCACAAACGTTTTTGAAATCATATAAATCAATCCATTATACCAACCCTATAAGCTTAAGCTTATAGGGCATAAACTCAAGTTATATAGCGGTCTCATTACCGTCCGTTTACAGTCTACTTTCTTCTACGAATCTAAGATATAGCGTTTAGCGAATAATATTATTAGCCTGACTCAATATACCTTCACTAATCTTTACTCCCGCTTTCTGTCCAATCGTGTAGTTTATTTCCAGAAAAATCTCTGCAGAAATAACAGGGAGCGTACCCGGGTCCGCGCCTTTTAGAATTTTATCTGCCAAAGTAGCAGCTTGTTTGCCGGAGGCCACCGGGTCCGTGTTCACACCAAAAATGGAACCATAATCCCCCTCCGTCATAATGGCGCCCCCGACGGGAATCTTTCGTTTAGCGGCATAGTTGCTGATTACTGCAAAGGCATCCGGAGTCACGGTCAAGGGTTCGGCTAAGAATAAAACCGCGTCAAAGACAGTACCTGTGCTGTCAAAGCCCTGTAAAATCTCTTCTAATTCAGCGGCGTTGTCAGCCGGAGTCTCTAGTATGGTAACACCAGCTTGCTCGGCGGCGGGATAAAGGAGTTTCATCTGCTCCGGCGCGGTCGGGGACCCTTTTTGATATGGAATCCAATACCGTTTTGCCTCCGGCGCCAGCTCCCGCATGATCTCAAACCGCCTAATGGCAATCCCCGGACCGGGATAACGGACACCAGTCACATTTCCCCCCGGTTCCCGAATACTATCGACAATATCATTCTCCTCAATGTTACTAAAATCAAAAACAACCGGAATTTGACTGTCTTTTGTGGCTTGTTTGGCGGCAATCGCGGCCTCGGTGGGATAACAAAAGATCAAGTCAACTTTATCTGTATTGAATTTAGCCAGAATTTGCTCATACTCATCAAGGTTGACATTGGAATGTTGGAAATCATAGTTAATGTTCTCCCCTTCGACATAACCCAGTTCTTCCATTTGTGCTTTGAACCCGTCATAAATAACCATCACATAATCTAGGCCTGATAAAATACCTACCCGATAAACCCGTTCCTTGCCACAACCGCTAAATAAGAGCAAAACCGTGATGCACACCAATAAAGTAGCGGCAAGTAGGGACTTTCCCCATTTTGTTTTTCCTGTTTTTTTCATCTGCACCAACCTTTCCCTCCTTTATTTATTAGTCTAAAAGATAACGCTATAAAATATATCGACAATTTTTAGTTATTAATTAATATTTATCCTTTTTTTTATAAAAAACCTATCAACATCCCATACTATTAGTAAAACAAAGAACCCCCCGTTTTTTACGGGAGGTCTTTTTGTTTTTTTAAGAAAACAGCCCTAAAATTCCAGGTGTTTACTGATCAGCAATTATTATCAATCTTCTCGGAAAATTCTTTCATAATTTTGAATAATCCCATCAATTCTCCGGTTATACTCCTCATCCACTATATGCCGGTTAGTCTCCGCCTCCAACCATTCCACTGTCATCCTGATTCCCTGGGCAAAAGAGACCGTCGCTTGAAAACCGGGAACCAGTTCTTTGATCTTACGGTTATCAAAGACCATGCTATGAGCCTTATCTCCCAGAAGCCCCGCGCCAATCTCCTGATCAAACTGATTTATTACTACAGAAGGAATATAGACAAGATTTGGCTCGGCGCCCACCGCGTTTCCGATTATTTTATAAATCTGGTTCCAGGTTAGAACCTCATCAGAGGTAATGTGGTAGCTCTCGCCGATGGTTTTCTCATTACCCAAAAGCCCCAAAAATCCCTGGGCGAAATCGGTGTTATGAGTTAGAGTCCACAGTGAAGTACCGTCGCCATGCACAATCAGTTTTTTCCTTTTCCTGAAGCGATCAATCAAAGTGTAACCGGCGCCTCCCATGGCGCACGGAATTTTCCGAACACCATACGTATAAGAAGGCCGCACAATAGTAATGGGAAATCCCTCTTCTCGGTAAGCTCGCATTAGCCTCTCTTCACAAGCAATTTTGTTACGGGAATACTCCCAAAAAGGGTTATGCAAGGGAGTGGCCTCCGTAATTCTGTAATGGTTCGGGGGTTTTTGGTATGCCGAGGCCGAACTGATGAAGATGTACTGTCCGGTTCTTCCTTGAAATAAAGACAGATCAGTCTCAATATGCCGGGGCGTAAAAGCGATCCAATCGACCACTACATCAAATTCATGCCCCTGTAAAACAGCGGCCACTTCGGACTTGTTTCTGATATCGCCCTTTAGGAGCCGCACACCCTCGGGAACCTCCACCTGAGTCAATCCCCTATTCAATAAGTACAGATCGATTCCATTTTTTGCTGCCAGCCAGGTACAGGCCTCGCTGATCGTGCCGGTGCCGCCAATAAACAATACCTTCATCCTGATTTCACTCCTCGCATAATTTTAAAGTCCCGCCTTATATACCAGCTCCGTCTCGGCAAACGCTCTACAATAATGTATATTTAAACACTATTTACACTGCTGGGATATGTTTTATCACTAAATATTCTCATCCACGAATACGCCATTATTTTGTAATTTCGCTTGTTCGCTGATCACACTCATTTTAGAGCTGTTTTCACTTCCGTCCGTGGATACGCAGTTAATCGATATTTTTATATTCTGTAATCCCACTGTCATATCCTTTGTAGATCTAAAAATAACACTTTACAACGATTAAGGCGCGCGTGTGGGTGCGCACGTATGCCGCACAAAAGTCAAAATTCTTTGTAACACTGTAATACTTCCCTTATTTAATTTATATAAGTTAGGAGTTCAGTGGTAAGTGTAAAATTTTGATTACAAACCCAATAAAAACTAATTATAGAGCAGTCAGTGTCGATAATTATAATATCGTGTCGTATTTTGTCCTTTATTTGAAACAATTCGGTTCCGTAAAGGGGGGATCAGAAAATACTACTACCTATAAAAATGAAACAACTCTAGTAATAATTAATTCCTAGAACAAACAAGAAATAACAGGTTTTACAGGGAGGTTTATTTTACATTGTTCAACAGACTTAAACTTGGACCGAAGATGATTATTCTATTTTTAATCATAGGACTAGTTCCCATGCTGGTCACAGCCTTTATCGCGTATGTTGTGGCCAACCAAACCCTTACTGAAGAGGTGGAAAACCAGATTAACCTCTTCCAAAACCAGCAGCAAACCATTCTGCAAAACTGGTTCGAGGCACAGCGAGCCACGGTTGTAACTGTTGCCGCTACCAGGGATGTATATGAGAGCCTAAATTATTATTATAAACAATCAGAAGAAAGCTCTATGGAAGAGGCCTGGAATACCAGAAACGCGGAAGTATTAACCCCTTTCCTGGCTAACCTGGAAAAAGACCATGATTTTATAGGAATGACCGTCATAGATACTCAAGGCAAAGTAATAACTTCCCCCAACAACGCATTGGTGGGTATTAGCCTTGCGGAACGGGATTATTTTAAAAAGGCGATTACCGGTTCGGTAAATATATCGGAGATGTTCTATTCAGACTTTGTTCAAAAAAACATAATAGTCATGGCTGTACCCATCTACAGTGAAGGAAATTCCGGCAAAATCACCGGAGTAATCGCTCCTTTTCTCAATGCTCCACGGATCAGCCAATTCTTAACCACCGGCCTGGGGGAGATCGGGCGAACGGCCGACGCCTATCTGCTCGACGGTAATCAGACTTTATTGACCGCCCCTCGGTTTCAACAAGGCGAGGAAGTGCTTAAGACCAGGATTAACACGCAGGCCGCGGAAGAGGTGGCCCAGGCGATTCGTGCCGGAAACAAGGGCTTCAACCGTGTCTTAGTCTATACCGACGCCCAGGGAAAAAAAGTAATCGGCAATACCGCCACCTTCACCCTTGGACAACAGTTGGTCGGTTTCAACCTCAAGGTCGACCATGCTGAGGCCTTTGCCGCCGTCAGTCTTCTCCAAAAGGTCATTATCGGCCTGAGCGCGGCGATCATCGCACTCGTCTTCTTCATTGGGTTCTCTTTTGCCCGTTCCATCACAAAACCGTTCCTGGCCATCCACGAAAAATTAGGGATTATGGCGGCCGGAGACTTTACTGTAGAATTTGAAACCAACCGCAAGGACGAGATCGGAGAGATGGCCGCACAGTTAAACCGGACAACTCTGCAACTCAAAGAGTCCCTTACACAGGTGGTGAATTCCTCAGAAACCGTTCAGGTCGCTTCGGAACAAATCGCCACCGGCAATCAGGACCTCTCCCAACGCACACAAGAGCAGGCCTCCACTCTGGAAGAGATCTCATCCACCATGGAAGAGGTGACCACCTCCATCCAGCAGGTGGCCGGCAACTCGGCGCAAGCCGATGAGATGGCCAAGACTACTCTGGATGCGGTGAATGAGGGGGATAGATCCATTAAAGAGAGCATTGCGGCCATGGATGAGATCGCCAGCAGCAGTAAGGAGATTGCCGAAATCATCAAGGTCGTCAATGACATCGCTTTTCAGACTAACCTCTTGGCCTTAAACGCCGCAGTGGAGGCCGCCCGCGCCGGAGAGCAAGGCCGGGGCTTTGCCGTGGTGGCCGCGGAAGTCCGGAACTTAGCCGGACGGACCGGTGAATCCGCCAAAGAGATTGAAAATCTCATCAGTGATAGTGTCAACCGAGTGGACCGGGGCAATACCCTGATCCAGAAGTCCTCGGAAATGTTGCAGAGAATCGTGGAAAACACCAAGAAGACCTCGGATGTGATTGTGGAGGTCAGTTCAGCCATGCAGGAGCAATCCGGAGCTGCCCAGCAAATCCAGTCTTCCATTGAACAGCTTAATCAGGTGACCCAGGAGAACGCCGCCATGGTTGAGGAGATCAGTTCCACCAGTCAGGCTCTGGACGCCGAGGCGGAAAACTTACGCGATAATGTCTCCCAGTTTAAAGTAGGAAAAAAACTAGAGCAAACAGTCCGGACCCGAAGACCGGCAAAAACCGGTCAGAAAACGGACTATAGGCCAAACACTAATGATACAAACCACCAACCACAAAACCCGGCAAAAACAACTAACACCGAGAGCTTCCACCAAGACAGCTTGGAACGATTTTAGGAAAGGGGGAGATTGACCGATGGCGGGAACAGATAATACCCTTAATATTATGAATCTGCAATTGGCCGGATCCGAAAATGAAGAACAATTAATCGTTTTTACCGTGGGCGACGAAGAATTCGGCTTGAACGTCCTAAGTGTGCAGGAGATCATCAGATACACGAAACCCACGAAGATCCCCCACGCTCCCCAGTTTGTGGAAGGGGTGATTGACTTCAGGGGTGAGGTCATTCCGGTCCTGAACATACGGGACCGCTTTGCCGTCGCGGCCGCTACAGATAATGAATTCAGTGTAATTATTGTGGTGGAATACTCCGGCCGGGTTATTGGGATGACTGTGGACGGGGTCTCCGACATCATGAACCTACCGGAGGAGAAGATTCAAAAAGCCCCGGAGATGGCGGCGGATGAAAAAACAAAGTACCTAAGGGCCATGGGAAAACTGGATGAAAGACTCATCTTAATTTTGGACCTGGAGAAGATCTTTAATTTCCATGATGAAAAGCTATTGGAAGAACTCACCGCTTCTTTGAATTAAGAAGATGGAAAATTGGTAGAAAGCGGTCAGTAATCTTATATACTCCTTCAATCTATCAGCCCAGATAACTGAAATAACCACTCGCCTCACGAGTGGTTATTTCAGTAAAAAACGAGAGGACCGTACAGGTCCTCTCGAAAAGGCGTCAACGAAGGTGCACTCTCCGGACGACTTTTCACAGTGACAAGTGGAAGGCTTATACTCACTTGGGATATAGAAGGCATTTGCATGCTTTTTCCAAATTTAAGGTTACCCCCCAACAAGGAACTAAGCCCGGCGCCACCATCCCGTCACCGCTACTTTATTATATTCGGCCTGGCTCATTTTAGAACAATTTTGGCCCAATCAAAAAATTTTATTTTTTACGTATAAAATCCCGATCTTTGCGACATATTAAAAACACAGCAGGTTGGTTATGGCGCCTGGTTTGTTTAGGGCCCTAAGAATTAAGGTAAAGCGCTTAAGGCGCGTTCCCTCTAATTCCGTTAGTTCTGTGCATAACGACAAATCCTACTACCCAACCTGCCATAAAAAAAGGCGATGAAGTGTACACCTTCATTAATCGCCTTTTCGAGAGAACTGTCCTTCAGTTCTCTCGTTTTTTATTATATTAATACTATAATGTTTTGCTAGGGACCAACATCACTTATATTAAAATCCGCATATTTACGCAGCAGATGATAAACTCTAATAGCTAGCGCTGCAAAGAAAAGCCCTTCAACGGAGAAAAACATGCTTTTTACTTTATATCGTACCCTTGATCTTCAATCACGGTCCTAATACCCTCCGGCACAACCTGGTTCGGATCATAATTCACCGTTACCTGCTTTGCCTTTAAGTCAACATCCACCTGGTCAACGCCTTCAACGGCGCCAACCGCCTTTTTGATACTCATTACACAGTGCTGACAGGACATACCCTCTACCTTCAATTGTATAGTTTTCATATCCATGATCCACGCGCGCCCGTAGCCCGCGCAGTCACCTCCTTTTTTTATGCTCGATTCCGCTCATTGTACCCTTTTACCTTAACCTTAAACCTCTTCAGACTCAAGGAATTTGTGACCACAGAGACAGAACTAAAGGCCATGGCCCCTCCGGCGATTGCCGGGTTTAACAGACCCAAGGCAGCGATGGGGACTCCAATTATGTTATAGAAAAACGCCCAAAACAGATTTTGCCTGATTTTCTTCATGGTCTTTTTGGATAGCTGGAATACGGCAACAATCCCCCTCAAATCACCGGCCATTAGAGTGATATCCGC
>Ga0079223_10000064_pt1 | contig 34694 bp, 33 predicted proteins | sample Stecom2011_FD_75072 | JGI IMG/M metagenome (GOLD analysis project Ga0079223, IMG submission 75072) | Agricultural soil microbial communities from Utah to study Nitrogen management - Steer compost 2011 | ecosystem: Environmental > Terrestrial > Soil > Agricultural land | place: USA: Utah...
CAAGTCTTGCGGCACCCCTTCAGTAAGAAGCACGGAAGGCAGAAACGGAGATCAGTTGTTTTTCTCGGCCTTTTCCGCTTCGAGATCGGCGCCGCTTTCCTGATCCACGACCTTCATTGACAACTTGACCTTGCCGCGGTCGTCAAAGCCGATCACCTTGACCTTCACTTCCTGGCCTTCCTTGACCACATCGCCGGTTTTGGCCACACGCTCCTGAGCCAGCTGGCTGATGTGCACCAGACCGTCGCGCGGACCCAGGAAGTTCACGAAGGCGCCGAAGTCCATCACCTTCACGACCTTGCCGTTATAGATCTTGCCGACTTCCGGCTCGGCCACGATGGAAGTGATCCAGTCGATCGCCGCCTGCATGGCCGACTGATCGACCGCCGCAACCTTGATCGTACCATCGTCTTCGATGTCGACCTTGGCCCCGGTTGTCTCACAGATCTCCCGGATGACCTTGCCGCCGGTTCCGATGACTTCGCGGATCTTCTCCTTGGGGATGCTGATGGTGGTGATCCGCGGTGCATTGGCCGCCACGCCTTCGCGGGCCCCGCCCATGGTCTTGGCCATCTCGCCGAGAATGTGGCGCCGGCCTTCGCTGGCCTGCTGCAGCGCGATGTCCATGATCTCCTTCGTAATCGACGTGATCTTGATGTCCATCTGCAGTGCGGTAATGCCAGTTTCCGTACCGGCTACCTTGAAGTCCATGTCTCCCAGGTGATCCTCGTCACCCAGGATGTCGGAAATCACGGCGTAGTTATCCCCTTCCTTGATCAGGCCCATGGCAATGCCTGCGACCGGCCGCGCCAGAGGTACGCCGGCATCCATCAAGGCGAGCGAGGTACCACAAACAGTCGCCATCGAGGAGGAGCCGTTGGATTCGGTGATCTCCGAAACGACGCGAATAGTGTAGGGGAAGTCCTCCTTGCTGGGCAGCAGCGGGCGAATCGCGCGGAAGGCCAGCTTGCCGTGCCCGATTTCCCGGCGCCCTGGAGATCCCATGCGACCTGCTTCGCCGACCGAATAGGGCGGGAAGTTGTAGTGCAGCATGAAGTGCTGGCGGTATTCACCTTCCAGAGCGTCGATGATCTGCTCGTCCTGGCCGGTGCCCAAGGTCGTGGTCACCAGCGCCTGGGTTTCACCACGCGTGAAGAGGGCCGATCCATGCGCGCGGGGAAGAACACCAGTTTCGCTGACGATCGGGCGAACGGTCTTGGTGTCACGTCCATCGATGCGCGGCTTGCCGTCGAGGATCTGGCCGCGAACCACATCGCTTTCTAGGTTCTTGAAGACCCCAGGGAAGACCGCAAGCTTCTCCTCGTCCTCGCCCAGTGACTCCAGCGCCTCGGCGCGTACGGCGGCAATTGCCTCGTGGCGCTTCACCTTGTCGGCATTGGCATAGGCAGCAGCCAGGGCATCACCGAACTGCGACTTGAGAGACTGGTAGACCTCGCCCTTTGCCGGCGGCTCTTCGGCGACCGCCCAGGGCTCCTTCGCCGCGACTTCGGCCAGCGAAATGATGAGATCGATCACCGGTTGCATCTGCTCGTGGCCGAAGGTAACGGCCCCCAGCATGATCTCCTCGCTGAGTTCGCTGGCTTCAGACTCGACCATCAGCACGCCCTGGCCGGTGCCCGCGACCACCAGGTCCAGCTGGGATTGCGGCAGGTTGTCCAGGATCGGGTTCAGCACATAGTTACCGTCGATCCACCCGACCCGAGCCGCTCCGATGGGGCCCAGAAAGGGAATGCCGGACAGCGTGAGAGCCGCAGAAGCGCCGATCATCGCAACGATGTCGGGATCGTTCTCCATGTCATGGCTCAGAACCGTACAGACCACCTGGGTCTCGTTGCGATAGTTCTTGTGGAACAGCGGGCGGATGGGGCGGTCGATCAGCCGCGAGGTAAGCGTCTCCTTCTCCGAGGGACGCCCTTCGCGCTTGAAGAAGCCGCCGGGGATCTTGCCTGCCGCGAAGGTCTTTTCCTGGTAGTTGACCGTCAGCGGGAAGAAATCGATGCCGGGTTTCGGCTGCTTCGCACCCACAGCGGTGCACAGCACGATGGTTTCGCCATAGGTGGCAAGGACTGCTCCGTCTGCCTGACGGGCAATGCGGCCAGTTTCGAGAACGAGCTTTCGCCCGCCCCAATCGATTTCCTTGCGGTGGATATCGAACATGAACAATCGTTCCTTATAGAAGGCCGGCTGGATTAGAGTACCGGACCCGCGCAAAGGGCGCTGCAGCGGCCACAAGCCGCGGCGACGTTTCTTACGTCGGCCCGGTTACGCAGGCGCGGACGGGCCGGCCGCTCGCCCGCGCTGCTTCACATGATTCGAATCGGGAACAAGCGTGCGCCGGCCCGGAGCATAAAGCAGACACGGGCCGGCTGCACCTCATCTTCGCGACCTTGCGCCTCAGCGACGCAAGCCGAGGCGCTGGATCAAGCCTTCGTAGCGGCTCTGGTCTTTCGCCTTAAGATAGTCGAGCAGGCGGCGCCGCTGGCCCACCATGACCAGAAGGCCCCGGCGGGAATGGAAATCCTTGCCGTGGGTCTTTAGGTGTTCGGTGAGGTTTGCGATACGCTCGGTCAGAATGGCGACCTGAACTTCCGGCGAGCCGGTATCGTTCTCGGCGGTCGCGTATTCTTTGATCAGCTCCTGCTTGCGCTCAGCTGTAATCGACATCGGATGCCCTTTCACGTCAGAGGTTGAGCACACGGACCGGGCGGAGCTCGCCGGCCTCGAACCGGGCAATCGCCACCAGCTTGCCACCCGACATGGCGCAAACGGTGTCACCGGGTTCAAGATCTCGGACTCTTTCGGCCTGGGAGCGGGACAGCAGCGAAATCGCCTGCCCACTTCGCATCCTCACCGCCTCGGGTTCCGTCAAGGCCAGCGCCGGGATGTCGTCCAGCGCGGTCTCGACCGGGAGCACCTGCTCCACGGCGGCGGCACAATGCTCACCTTCGGCAAGACTGTCCAGTGAAATTGCGTCTTCTTCTGTAAAGGGACCAACCGTGAGGCGGCGAAGCTGCGCGATATGGCCGAGACATCCAAGCGCCTCGCCAAGATCGCGAGCCAGGCTGCGCATATAGGCGCCCTTGCCACTGGTGACCTCGAAGATGCCGTGATCGCGATCCGGCATTTCGATCAACTTGAAGTCGATGATGTGGACCTTGCGAGACTTGAGCGCGATCTCCTCCCCATCACGGGCAAGATCGTAGGCGCGCTGGCCGTCCACCTTGATAGCGGAGTAAATCGGGGGCGTCTGGTCGATCAGGCCGATGAAGCGGGGCAGGACCGCCTCGATCTCCTCGCGGCTGGGCCGCCGATCACTGCGGGAGACGACTTCGCCCTCGGCATCGTCACTATCGGTCGCTTCCCCCCAACGAACGGTGAAGCGATAGGTTTTCTCGCCTTCCATTACCCATGCGACAGTCTTGGTCGCCTCGCCAAAGGCCAGAGGGAGAAGCCCGGTCGCCAGCGGGTCCAACGTCCCCCCGTGGCCTACTTTGCGCGCATCGAGCAGGCGGCGCACGCGATTGACCACGTCGGTCGACGTTACGCCAGAGGGTTTGTCGATGACCAGCCAGCCGTTGACGTTGCGGCCTTTACGACGACGGGCCATCGTCCTCCTCCTGCTTCCCTTTGCTTGTTTCGGCTAGATCCGGATCGCTGTCGGTATCGCTGGCGCCCTTTTCATCCAGATCCTGGCGGACCCGCTCGCTATCCAGCAGACGTTCTATTCGCTCTGCTTCATCAAAGGAGAGGTCCAGCCGAAAGTCGAGTCGCGGCGTATACCGCAGCTCGACGGTTTCTGCCAGGCGCCGACGAAAGTAGGGAGCTGCGCGGCGCAGGGCTGAGAGAATGGCCTCGCGATCCTGCCCGGCGAGGGGCAGCACAAACGCCGTCGCGTTCTTGATGTCTGGACTGGTGCGCACTTCCGAAACGGTGATGCTCGCGGCCCGAAGCACCGGATCGTGAGCGGTCCCGTCGTTGAGAAGCCGCGCCAGCTCGTGGCGGATCAGTTCACCGACCCTGAGCTGGCGCTGGCTGGGTGCCTTGCCTTTCGAACGAGCCATGTGCGGGCGATGCCCCGCCGCTCTTCAACAACCCTGGGGTTGCCTCAGAGAGAGCGGGCAACCTCCTGGATCTCGTAGCATTCGATGCGGTCGCCGACCTGGATGTCCTGGTAGTTCTCGAAGGCCATACCGCATTCATAGCCCTGCTGAACCTCCCGAACCTCGTCCTTGAAGCGCCGCAAGCTCTTTAGCGTTCCATCGTGAATGACGACGTCGTCGCGCAGCAGGCGCACCTTCGCGCCCCGCTTGACCATACCTTCCGTCACCATACAACCAGCGACCTTGCCGGCCTTGGTCACGTTGAAGACCTCGCGGATCTCGGCGTAGCCCAGGAACTTCTCGTTCTGCTCCGGAGCCAGCATTCCGGAAAGCGCCGCCTTCACGTCGTCGATCACGTCGTAGATGATCGAGTAGTAGCGGATTTCCACGCCGTCCCGCTTGGCCATTTCCCGCGCCTGCGCATTCGCACGCACGTTGAAAGCAATGATCAGCGCATCGGATGCCCGAGCCAGAGTGACGTCGGACTCGTTGATGCCGCCGACGCCCGAATGCAGCACGTTGGCCCGCACCTCGTCGGTCGAGAGCTTGTCGAGCGAGGAGATGATGGCCTCGAGCGAGCCATGAACGTCAGACTTGATCATGAGCGGCAAAGCAGCGGCCTCGCCCTCCTTGATCCGGTTCAGCATCTGCTCGAGGGAACCGCGACCCTTGGCGGCCAAGGCCTGCTGAGCGCGCTTCTTGCGTTCCGCGCGGAAAGCAGCAACTTCGCGCGCCCGAGCGTCGTCCTCAACAACCACGAAGTCTTCGCCTGCCTCGGGCGTGCCTGTCAGGCCGAGGACCTCGACAGGAACCGCCGGCCCGGCCTCTTCCACCCGCTCGCCGCGGTCGTTGATCAGCGCCCGCACGCGACCGGATTCGCTGCCGGCGACGAAGATGTCACCAACCCGCAGGGTTCCGCGCTGCACCAGGACAGTTGCCACGGAACCGCGACCTTGCTCGAGGCGTGCCTCGATCACCGCGCCTTCTGCTGGGCGATCCGGATTGGCCTTCAGCTCCAGCAGCTCCGCTTGCAGAAGGACGGACTCCATGAGGTCGGGCAAACCAGCGCGCGTATGGGCCGAAACCGGGACGCAGATGATGTCACCGCCCATGTCCTCGGGCACCAGATCGTATTGCAGCAGTGCGGTCTTGACCCGGTCCGGATCGGCTTCCGGCTTGTCGATCTTGTTGATCGCCACAACGATGGGCACTTCCGCCGCCTTGGCATGGCTGATCGCCTCGACCGTCTGGGCCATGATGCCATCGTCGGCCGCCACGACCAGAATCACCACGTCGGTCACATTGGCGCCACGTGCACGCATTTCCGTGAAGGCGGCGTGGCCCGGGGTGTCGATGAAAGTAACCTTGCGGCCATCTTCGACCTCGATCTGATAGGCACCAATGTGCTGCGTGATACCGCCGGCTTCGCCGGCCGCCACGTCGCTCTTGCGCAGGGCGTCGAGCAGCGAAGTCTTGCCGTGGTCGACGTGGCCCATGACCGTCACGATGGGAGAGCGCGGCTGCAGAAGCGCCTCGTCCTCGTCTTCGTGACGCAGTCCCACCTCAACGTCCTCCTCCGAAACTCGATGAGGCCGGTGGCCGAACTCTTCCACCACGAGCTGAGCGGTGTCCGCATCGATGGTCTGCGTGATGGTCGCCATGACACCCATTTTCATCAGGGTCTTGACGACCTCACCGCCCCGCTCGGCCATACGATTGGCGAGTTCCTGGACGGTGATGGCTTCAGGAATAGTTACGTCGCGCACGATTTTCTGACCTTGCTGCAAACGCTCGCGCGCCCGCTGCTTCTCTCGTTCACGCTGACGACGGACCGCGGCCAGTGAACGCTGGCGCGTGCCCTCTTCGCCGTCATCCAGCGCACGGGTAATGGTGAGTTTGCCCTGACGGCGCCGCGGCTCGCCCTTGGTTCGCGCAGGGGCTACCTTTGCGGCTGCCGCCTTCTTCCGGGCGCCGCGCGGTGCTTCGTCTTCATCCAGCGCGGGCTCTGCCGCACGCTCCGGCTTGGCTTTCGCTCGCACGGGTTCGGGCTGCGCCGTGGCTACCACCTCGGGCGCAGTGACTTCAGGTTCAGGCTGCACCTGAGGAGCGACCTCCGGCTCCGCGGAAGTTTGATCTGCCGCCGGCTCCTCGGACTGCTCGACCGGCGCCTGCTCAGCCTGCTTCTTGGCTTCCTCAGCCTGTTGCTTTTCTTCGAGGGCCTTTTGCTCGGCGGCGAGACGCGCTTCCTCTTCCGCCTTGCGACGCGCCTCTTCCTCGGCCTTGCGTCGAGCTTCCTCTTCCACCTTGCGGCGCGCTTCGTCCTCGCGCGCCTGCTCCAGTGCCCGCAGTCGCGCTTCGCGTTCGGCGCGCGTTAGCCCGTCATCCCCCATCCCTTCCAGCCGATCAGCCGGTGAGCTGGAGGTCTCCTGGGCTTCGCCGGGGCGATAGACGCGCTTCCGGCGAACCTCGACCTGCACGGTCTTGCTTCGCCCATGGCTGAAGCTCTGCCGAACCTGCCCGGTCTCGACTGTCTTCTTCAGTTCGAGCTTCTTGGGCCGATTCAAGGTCAGCTTCTTAGTGTCCGTCTTTTCGTCAGTCGTCGTCATCTTTTCCCAAGCGCTCAATCGTTGGCGTCGCAACAGGAGCCAGCCGCTGATTATCGGCAGGCGTGTCGGCGTCGTGTTGGACCTCAAAGGCTGCCAAACGCGCGCAGTCCAACACCACGCGTTCAGCCAGCCCGCCGGGCAGGAGGGCGACATGCACACAGGGCGATCGGCCCAGGGCATCTCCTAACTCGGCGGCGGTCAGTAGCTCAATCACTTCCAAGTCCGGTTTCCGACCCAGACCCAGATTTCTCAACTTCGCCCGCTGTGCTGGCGAGCCATCTGCCGCCTGCAGCAAAACCGCTGCAGCGGCCTTATCCAGGAGACCGCGAACCTTGTCATGCCCGGCCACGGCCAGACCTGCTCGCCGAGACATGCCCAGACGATCTTGGCAGCGCCGCCTCAGTGCAAGTCCCACGCGTTCCACCAGATCCGGAGCAACCCTTAGGGAGGTACGCGCCGCTCGCGCGAAAAGTCCTCGCTTGATTGCTCGCTCAAGCAGCGCTCTCTCAGGCTGGATCCACAGCCCCCTGCCCGGCAAGCGGGCCGTCAGGTCCGGAACCAGATCACCATCCGGTCCAATGACGAAGCGCAGGAGGCGATCTTGGGGCAGTCGCTCGCCGCTGGCAAGGCATCGACGAATCGGCTCATGGCGCGGTCTTTCTGACCGCTGTGTGCCTCGCCGCCCCTCCCCACGCACTGGTGGAGCGGTCGCGAGATCGCCTGCCGACTGTCGTGCTACCATCATCTAGCGTAGCCTACCCCTCCTTCTGTTCCTGCTCGCCCGGCGCCTGGCCCTCTTCCGCAGGCGCCTCCTCACCTTCGAACCAATGCGCACGCGCAGCCATGATGACTGCGTTCGCCTCTTCTTCGGAGGGGGCGAGGTCGCCCAGCAGCTCGATCAACTCGTCGGCAGCCAGATCACCCAGGTCGTCGAGGGTCTTGATGTCATTCTCGCCAAGACGAGCGACCATTGCGGGGCTCAGCCCCTCAAGGTCGGCCACCTCGTCGCTTACACCCGCAGATTTACGGGCATCCTCATACTGGCGGTCCTGTTCTTCAAGGAAACTGCGGGCACGCTGCTGGAGCTCGCCAGCAACCTCTTCGTCGAACCCCTCAATTTCCGTCAGCTCTTCGATCGGAAGATAGGCTACCTGATCAATTGCGGTAAAGCCTTCCGCCACCAGCAGATGGGCAATCACGTCATCGACATCAAGCGCGTCGATGAACATCTGCGAGCGCGAACGGAATTCCTCCTGACGGCGCTGGCTTTCTTCCTCCTCAGTGAGGATATCGATGTCCCACCCTGTCAACTGAGACGCCAGGCGGACGTTCTGCCCGCGCCGACCGATGGCCAGAGACAGCTGCTCGTCGGGCACCACCACCTCGATGCGCCCCTGCTCCTCGTCCAGGACCACCTTCGAGACCTCTGCCGGCGCCAAGGCGTTGACGACAAAGGTCGCAGGATCCGGGGACCAGGGAATGATGTCGATCTTTTCGCCCTGAAGCTCGCCGACCACCGCCTGGACACGACTGCCGCGCATGCCCACGCAGGCTCCGACAGGGTCAATGGAGGAATCATGGCTCAAGACTGCAATCTTCGCCCGACTTCCGGGGTCGCGAGCGACGGACTTGATCTCGATGATACCGTCGTAGATCTCAGGCACTTCCTGCGCAAAGAGCTTCGCCATGAACTGGGGATGCGTGCGCGACAGAAAGATTTGCGGGCCGCGCATCTCTTGCCGTACATCGGCGATGTAGGCGCGCACCCGGTCACCGGTGCGGAAGGACTCGCGTGGCAGCGTCTCATCGCGCCGCATCACGCCCTCGGCCCGGCCCAGGTCCACACTCACATTGCCGAACTCGTTCCGCTTGACCAGGCCGTTGACGACCTCGCCCACCCGGTCCTTGAACTCCTCGTACTGGCGCGCGCGCTCGGCTTCCCGCACCTTCTGCACGATGACCTGCTTAGCGGTCTGGGCAGCGATGCGCCCCAGGTCGATGGGCGGCAGATCGTCACTCAGCACATCTCCGATCTCGGCGTCGGCCTTGGTCAAGCGCGCCGTCTTCAGATCGATTTCCGTGAACTCGTTCTCGACCGTTTCCACCACCGTGTGGCAGCGCTTCAGACGGATCTCACCTGTGCGGCGATCAATCTCGGCACGGATATCGTGCTCCTGCCCGTACTTGGCCCGGCCGGCGCGCTGAATGGCCTGTTCCATGGCCATGAGCACCTCATCCGGCTCAATACCCTTCTCCCGGGCAACGGCATCCGCTACCTGGAGCAATTCAGTACGCTGAAGTGTGGTCGCTTCCATTTCGCGTTCCAGCTTGTGGTTCAGCCTAGTTGTCGGAGCCGGATCCGTCCGGCGATGGCCGCCTGTCCGCGGTCGCCGCGATCAGCTCGTCCGTCAAAATCAGTTTCGCTCTGCCAATATCGCTGAACGGCAGACGATAGATCTCGTCGTCGTCCAGATTGTGCAGCAGCACCTCTTCCCCTTCGACCCCGCGCAGACGGCCCCTAAAGCGTTTCCGCCCTTCTTGAGGCACCTCCATCTCGACGCGCGCCTCGAAGCCTGCCCAAACACGGAAATCCTTCAGGCGCGTCAGAGGACGATCCAGGCCTGGAGAGGAAACTTCCAGGCTGTAAGCTCCGGAGATTGGATCTTCCACGTCCAGTATTGCCGAGATGCTGGCGCTCAGATCTGCGCAATCGTCGATCGTCATGATGCCGTCCGGCCGCTCCGCCATGACCTGCAGCGTTTGCCGCCCGCCCTCTCCGGTCAGTTGGACGCGCACAATTTCGAAACCGAGATCGACGACAGTAGGAGCAATCAGGCGCTCAACCTCAGCAGCCTTCCCCTCGCTCGTTCGCGACGGCTCTTCCGGCGCTCCTGCCTTCCTATCCGACGGTTCCTGTACGATCACGCTTTCTCCCGCCCAGCCTCATCCAACGCACCAGCAAGGGGGCATAATAAAAAAGGCGGGCCGATGGCCCACCACAGCGAAAACGGCCCGGCCAGATCGAATATCCAGCCGAGACCCTATGGCACCGCGCCACACTATGCTTCTTAAAGCCTCAATTCAAGCACAAACGCCGCGGCAATCCGCTGCCAGACCCCGACTGCTTCCCGGTAGCCGCATCCGCAAGCCTCCATCTGCATGGGGCGCGGCCACGGGCCTATCCGTTATCGCGATCGTCGGCGGAATCGCAAGAAGGCCGGCCTGCGCCCTTCCTCGAGGGCCTTCGCCTCATAGCGGGTCTGCGGCCAACCTTCCGGTCGTTCTCTCCAATCCGCCGCCCTGCTGGCAAGCCATTCGAAATCAGGATGCTGCAGCAGATGACGCAGCATCCAGGCAAGATAGCCGGGATCATCGCTGGCCAGCCGGAATTCCGCCCCGCCCTTCATCACCCGGGCGAGTTCATCGAGGGTCTCCTGTTGGAGAAAGCGGCGCTTGTGGTGCCGCGATTTCGGCCAAGGATCTGGAAAAAGCAGGAAGACCCTGTCCAGCGAAGCGTCACGCAGAGCCGGTAACAGCAAGCGCGCATCCTCTTCCAAGACGCGCACGTTGTCACAACCCTTGTCGACCAGCGCCCGCAGCAGCGTCGCGATACCGTTGCGGAATATCTCCGCCCCGATAATCCCCACGTCTGGGTTAGCCGCTGCCTGCGCCGCCAGATGCTCCCCCCCACCGAAGCCGATCTCCAGCCACAGCTCGCGCTTGCCTGGAAAGAGGGCTTCGACGTCCAGAGAGTTACTTGTTCTAGGAAGAGCGAGGGCGCGCCGCGGCAGCTCCTGATCGATCAGTTGCTGAAGAGAAGGGCGCAACGGCCGCCCGGTGCGGCGACCAAAGAGCTTGGTCGCGCGCCCACCCTGCGTATCAGACTGCGGCATCAGCCCCCGAAAGCGCTCCGCAACTGCTCGACCAGATCGGTCCGCTCCCAAGAAAAACCGCCATCGGCGTCGGGGGCGTGGCCAAAGTGCCCATAGGCGGCCGTCCGGGCATAGATCGGGCGGTTGAGCTTCAGATGCTCGCGGATGCCTCGCGGGCTGAGATCCATGATTTCCCGCAGCACCGACTCCAGCTTGAAGGGGTCCACCTCAGCCGTACCGTGGGTCTGCACATAGACGCTGATCGGCTTGGAGACGCCAATGGCATAGGAAAGCTGGATCAGGCACTGCTTGGCCAGGCCCGCTGCAACGACGTTCTTCGCCAGATAGCGGGCGGCGTAGGCGGCCGAGCGGTCGACCTTGGTTGGATCCTTGCCAGAAAAGGCACCGCCGCCGTGTGGCGCTGCCCCGCCATAGGTATCAACGATGATCTTACGCCCTGTCAGGCCACAGTCCCCATCCGGTCCGCCGACAACAAAGCGCCCGGTGGGGTTCACATAGAACTCCTCCTCTGGCGGCATCCAGCCATTCGGGAGACAACGGGATACATGCCCGCGCACGATCTCCCTTAGCTCCTCCTGGCTCGCCTGCTCGGTGTGTTGAGTGGAAACGACCACCGAGGCGACCCCCACAGGCACGCCATCCTCGTACCGCAAGGTCACCTGGCTCTTGGCGTCGGGCTCTAACAGGGGCTCCGAGCCGTCGTGCCGCGCTTGCGCCATGGATTGCAGGATGGCGTGGGAATAGTGAATGGGCGCCGGCATCAGCGCGTCCGTTTCATCGCAGGCGAAGCCGAACATGATGCCCTGATCGCCCGCTCCCTCATCCTTGTTGCCCGCTGCATCCACGCCGACGGCGATGTCCGGCGACTGCTGGTGAACGAAAACGGAGACCTCCATCTTTTCCCAATGGAAGCCCTCCTGCCGGTAGCCGATGTCGCGCACCGCAGCGCGCGCCACCTCTTCCATCATGCGAGCATCGACGACCTCGGGCCCGCGCACTTCGCCGGCCAGGATTACGCGATTGGTCGTCGCCAGGGTCTCCACGGCAACCCGCGAATAGGGATCGTGAGACAAGAAGGCGTCGACCACAGCATCCGAGATGCGGTCGCAGACCTTGTCGGGATGCCCCTCTGAAACTGATTCGCTGGTGAAGAGATAGCGCCCTTTACGCACGGTGTTCTATCCTCATCGCTGACCTGAATTTATGCGAGCACGCCCGACGGGCAGATTAAACTGCCTTGTCACGCATGGGACTACAAGAGCGCTTTCGGAGCGCTCTCGGAAGCGGGCGCCACCCCGGCTTTCAATGCTGAGGGCGAGCCGATTGATGGGCATCTTCTCATCAATCCAGCCTCTCGGATTGCTGAGACTCCTTGATTGCCGCCATCGCCTTGGTCATCTCGAAGAGGCGCCTGCGCAAGTCAGGCCGCTTGATCCGGTAATAGACACGCACCAGTTCGAGCGTTTCGCGCTTGCTGATGGGATCCTGTTCCGGCTGAACCACCGCTGCCGACTGAGCTCCGCTACGGCTTGTGACCGAGCTGGCTGCTATCTCTTCCGGCATAGCATCGAAGAAGTAATTCATATCGGTCTGGAGAGCCTGCGACAGATCATAGAGGCGGCTGGCGCTAACCCGATTTGTGCCACGCTCGTACTTCTGTATCTGCTGAAAGGTCAGCCCGATCGCCTCACCAAGCCGTTCCTGGCTCATGCCGAGAAGCATGCGCCGCTCCTCAGGCGAGCGCCGACGTGAGCGTCGACCGCGTTGGGACGCCCCGCGCCCCGCCCTCGGATACCCTCGCCCTTGGCCACTTCGCCTCCCGTTCTACTTGTTCTTCTTGAAGAAGTTCGCTGATACGGCAGGCTTTGCGATCCGTCAACTCGACCACGGAGTGCGATACCCGTGGTGACGAGCTGGATGAGCCCGTCACCCGCTTTAGCAGTAGGCAAGAAGCGCTGGGATTTCAGGAAGTTGTGCGACTCAAGAGACGGCGGCGTACGCGGGAAGCTGTTCCGACTTGCGGGCCTTGGCCAGCTTACGCAGGATCATGTTGCGCTTTAGCGCGCTCAAATGATCGACAAAGAGCGTGCCGTCCAGATGATCGATCTCGTGTTGGATACAGGTGGCTAGCAAGCCATCGGTCTCCAGTTCGCGGATTTCATTATCCTGATCGAGATAGCGTACCCGCACCTGTTTTGGCCGCACCACCTCGGCGTAGTGGTCTGGGATCGACAAGCAGCCTTCATCATAGGTAGCAAGCTCTTCCGACTGCCAGAGTATTTCCGGATTTGCGAGGCGCAGGGGTTGAGGTTCCTCGTCCTCACGCGCGACGTCGATCACAATGACACGTTCCAGCACGCCGACCTGGGGCGCCGCAAGTCCGATGCCGGGCGCCGCATACATGGTCTCGAGCATGTCATCCATCAGCTTGCGCACGCGGTCGTCCACCTTGTCCACCGGCTTCGCACGCTGCTTCAGGCGGGCGTCGGGCGCCGTCAAGATCGGAAGCTTCGCCATCTGTTCCTACACAATAATTCTAAATCGCAACCTAATGGTCTAGCTAAGGCGCAGCAGTGCAGCCGTCAAGATTGCGTGCGGGAAGACCCCGGCCGGATAAGCAAAAGGAAAGCCGCGACCGCAAGGACGGCCCACAGCAAGTTGATGACGACCAGCGCACTGATCCAGGTTTCCTGCACCTGACCGACCAGCTGCGCCGAAGCCGCGCCAAGCCCCATCTGCATGAAGCCGGCCAGGCCCGAAGCGGCACCCGCCATTGCCGGGAAGACGCTCACCGACCCGGCGAGGCCGTTGGCGATGCTCATGCCATTGCCCAGGGACACGAACATCATGGGCAAGAAGAGGGTCCAGGGTGTCAGGGCACCGCTCAATCCGGCCGCCGTGGTTACGGCGACTCCCGCCAGCGCAAGGAGCGAGCCGATCAGAATCATGCGGTCGACGCCCATTCGCTCCGAGAAGCGCCCGGACGCCAGGTTACCCAGGAAATAGCCAATGGACACCAGGATAAACCAGAGGCCGTAGGTGACAGGGGAAAGCTGCATCACCTCAATGGTGAGATAGGGCGCCCCTGCCAGAAAAGAGAAGAAGACGGCCGAGGTAAAGGCCGTCGGTAGAGCATAACCGAGATAACGCGGGCTGCGCAGCAACCTCCCGAAGTTTAAGACAAGTTCCAGGGGACTCCCAACCGGCCCCTCCTGGAAGTTGGTTTCATGAAGCCAGCGCAATCCCGCAAGCAGGGCCAACAGGCCAGCCAGCGCGACGACAACGAAACTCGCCTGCCAGCCAAAGTGGACATCGAGTAGACCGCCCAGCGACGGGGCCATCATCGGCGCCAATACCCAGGCCATGGTGATGTAGCCGATCATGCTCGCGGCCTTGTCGCGACCATAGAGATCGCGGACGATGGCTCTGGAGAGTACGATCCCCGCACAGCCGCCTACCGCCTGCAGGATACGCGCCACCACCAGGATCTCCAGCGGTGGGGCGAGCGCGCAGATGGTGCTGGCTACCACGAAGAGCGCCAGGCCGCCCAGCAACAGTGGCCGACGGCCGAATCGATCGGAAAGAGGGCCGTAGAAGAGCTGGCTGACCGTTAAGCCGACGAGATAGAGAGTGAAAGTCAACTGGATCGTGCCGTAGTCGACACCGTAATAGCGTGCCAGGCCCGGGATCGAAGGCAGAAAGATGTTGAGCGCGAGCGGTCCGATGGCGCTCACGGCCACCAAAATAGCAATGGGCGGCTTCCGACGCGCCACGGCGGAACCGCGAGTTAGTTCGATCGTAGCCGGCATGTTCCTCGCGAACTTGAGCAGGAGGCAGGCTGCCTCAAGCTATCAAAGGTTAGCTTCAGCCTATCCCACGTCAAATCGTGGCAGCCATGCAGAGGCTGCACGTTTCTTAGCTGGCACCCTGCCGAAGGGCGACCGCGGTACGCTCCAGCGCCATCTGCAGGTCATCGATCAGATCCTCGGCCGTCTCCAGCCCGATCGATAGGCGGACAACATCGTCGCCCGCTCCGGCGGCCTCTCGCTGTTCCGCGCTCAGCTGGCGATGAGTCGTAGAGGCCGGGTGGAGGATCAGCGAACGACTGTCGCCGACATTCGCGAGGTGGCTGAAGAGGTTGACCTTCTCGACCAGGCGAACACCGGCGGCATAGCCACCCTTCAATCCGAAGGTGAAGACCGACCCCGCGCCGCGTGGCAGGTACTTCTGCGCCAAGGCGTGGTAGGGGCTCTCAGGCAAGCCAGCGTAGGAGACCCAAGCTACCTCCTCATGCGCGGCCAGGAAGCGCGCGACCTTCATCGCATTCTCGCAATGCCGCTGCATGCGCAAGGCCAAGGTTTCCGTACCCAGCAGCGTCAGGAAAGCGTGGAGCGGCGCCATGGTCGCTCCAAGATCGCGTAATCCGACCGCATGAGCGTGTGTGGTGAAGGCCAAATCGCCAAAGGTCTCGTGGAAGGCAAGGCCGTGATAGGCCGGCTCCGGCTCGCTAAGGCCGCGAAAGCGCTCGCCTGCCGCGGTCCAGTCGAAGCGCCCGGAATCGATCACCGCGCCGCCCATCGCCGTGCCGTTCCCCGATAGAAACTTGGTCGTGGAATGCAGCACCAGATCGGCACCCCATTCGATGGGCCGGCAAAGCCAGGGACTGGCGAGCGTGTTATCTACGATCAGCGGAATTCCCGCCTCCCGCCCCACTGCCGCGAGCGCCTCCATGTCACTGATGACGCCCCCTGGGTTGGCCAGGGACTCCACGAAGATTGCCTTGGTTCGCGGGGTCAAGGCGCGGCGCACGGCTTCCGGCTCGTCGACATCCACGAAGGTGACGTTCCAGTCGAATTTCCGGAAGGTCTTGCCGAACTGGGTGATGGAGCCGCCGTAGAGCCGGGTGGACGCGATGAAATGATCGCCCGGTTCCATGAAGGCAAAGAAGGTCAGAAGCTGCGCGGCATGACCCGAGGCCGTGCAGGTGCTGCCCCGGCCCGATTCAAGGCTGGCCAGCCGCTCTTCCAGAACCGCCACCGTTGGATTGGTGAGGCGGGAATAGATGAAACCGAAGGTCTGCAGGTTGAAGAGGCTGGCCGCGTGGTCCGCGTCGTGAAAGGCGTAGGAGGTATTCTGAAAGATCGGCGTCTGTCTGGCGCCCGTAAGGGGCTCCGGCTGTGCGCCGGCGTGAATCATGCGCGTTTCGAAGCCATAGGTGCGCTCTTTGCTCACGTCAGCCTCACTTGCCGTCGCCTCGCCGTAATGACCCGCGTGTCAAAGCCGCCCCACGCCAGCTCCGCGTTCAGCCGCCCGAACTCGATCTTGGGGCAGCGGTTCATCACGACCTTGAGGCCTGCAGCCTCAGCCCGTTCCGCCGCCGCATCGTCGCGCACGCCCAACTGCATCCAGACGACCTGGATCTGTTTTTCGTCCTTCAGAGCGATGGCCTCGTCAACGATCCCGCCCGCCGCCTCTGAGGCACGAAAGATATCGACCATCTGAAAGGGCACGGGGATTTCGGCCAAAGAAGCATAGGCCCTTTCCCCCAGGATCTCCTTGCCGGCCTGGCCAGGATTTACGGGTATCACCCGATAGCCCTTTTCCTGAAGGTATTTCATCGCGAAGTAGCTGGGGCGATTCCACTTCGCGCTGGCGCCGACCATGGCGATGACCTGCACCGACTTGAGGATGTCAAGGATGTAGGCGTTGGGATAGCTGTCGTGATTCATCTTCTGCATATAGCAACTGTGACCGCCAGGGTCATTGACACGATCAGAGAGGCTGCGTCCCCCGTGGATCGAGCAGGCGCCCGAGGCGCTGTCCGGCTGTGCGCGCAAAACGAAGAGTAACCGCCTTCCGCCGCGCGGCCGCAACCGCCTGGCGTGGCGGTATGCGCAGCATCTCGGCAGCCCAGGCGTCAGCGACGATGAGCCCGCAGTCTGCAGGCAGCACCTCATGCGGAAAGTCCGGTGGAACAGCGAAGAAGAGCCTTTCGCACCATTCCAGATACTCGGGCCATTTCCCGTCGGAGCGAAAGTCGGCGAGGCAGGACTTGATCTCGACCGCCAGCAACTCGCCATCTCGCCCCAGCGCCATCACGTCGATCCGTCGGCCACTGGCCAGGGTGAATTCGGTAAGGCTGGCATAGCCCATGTCTTCGAGCAGGCGGCAGACACCGCGCGCCAACAGTCGTGCCTGATCCCGACCCTCCGCCTTGGTCAGGACGTCGCTCATGCCTTTGCTTCAGCCGCTTCCGGGTTCAACTGATCGGACTCCTCTCCATCGGGCAGGTCGTCTTCCAATACCTGCTCTGCCGCCTGCTCTTCAGCGACCTCCGGAGAGGTCGCCTCGCTGCGCGGATCCAGTTCGAACACTACAGCAGATGTGCGCGGCTCCATCAGCACAAAGTTGTCGCGCTCGTCCGCCGGAATGGCTGCGCGCTGGCTCATCCGATAGACGACGAAGAGCGCAAAGAGAACGTGTGCGAAGGCCGTCGAGGCAAAAAGCCCGCCCGGCCCCAGCTCTTCCATGACCGCCGTCGCGAACATGGGCCCCACGACCGCGCCTGCCGCATAGGTGAGCAGCAGCCCGCTGGAGGCCTCCACGGCGTCCTCTGAAGGAATGAAGTCATTCGCATGGGCAATACAGAGCGCATAGGCTGAAAGCGCGAAGGCCCCAAAAAGGGCAGCGAACACCCACGCCGGCAGAGGGATCCAACCGATCAAATAAAGGCCTATTCCGCCAATGGCTGCCACGATGCAGCCGCCCAGAATCACCAAGCGCCGATCAATGATGTCTGAGATCCGACCCAGCGGCCACTGCGCGACGGCACCGGCAAAGACCGCGGTGGCCATGAAAGTAGATACCGACTCGGCAGGCTGCCCCAGAGCCGTGACATAGGCAGGCGCCACGGTCCAGAAAGCGCCGTTCGTTACCCCGACCATCAGGCAGCCGATGGTTCCCACCGGCGAGAGACGATAGAGCCGCAGCAGGCGCAGGCGCACTGATACTGGTGGCACCGGCGCCGACGCGCGGGTGAGCGCAAGCGGCACGACCGCCAGGGTCACCAGGATCGCGACAAGACTGAAGAGTTCATGCCCCGCGGGCGAAGCGACGGAGAGCAGTAATTGCCCGCCGGTCATAGCGGTCAGGTTGATCACGATGTAGATCGACAGCACCGTGCCCCGCCGCTCGTTGTCGACCGCCTGGTTCAGCCACGATTCGATCGCGGTATAAAGGCCGGCAAGGCAAAAGCCGGCGAGCACCCTTAGCACCGCCCAGGTAGGCACCACCGGGAAAAGCGCGTGGACCAGCGGCAGTGCCACCAGCAGCGCGGCCAATGCGGCGAAGGCACGAATGTGGCCGGCACGTTGGATGATATAGGGGCCCAAGACGCACCCTATTCCGAAGCCGAGGAAGTAGAGCGAGCCGAGCATGCCGATGATCGGGGTCGGAAAAGCCTCGATCTGCGCGCGCACGGGGAGCAGCGTGCCGAACAGCCCGTGACCAAGCAGCAACAGAGCCACCGAAACCAGCAGCGCAAACACCGGGGCGAGCGTGCGGCTCATAGGCAGCCTCCATTCACGGCAGATACGATTTGCATTAAACGTCCAGACCGCAGCGCAAGCGCGTCCCTTAGCTAACACCAAAATCTAGCGATTTCCGGTGCAGACTTGATCTGTTTCTGATGTTTCCGCTTGGCTCACACTCATGCTTCAGCCTGGCCCATGAAATCTGGATCGAGGGCCAACCGCGCCAAGTACGAGCCTTCTTCACTTGCTTCCCTCGGGACCGTCAAGCTAGTTGGCAGGAGAGCAGCTTTGCACCGGACGCGGATCGTCCCTTTCCGTCATCATCCAGCCGGAAAACGAAGTGCTCGATGATGCCGCGCCATCCTCAGCGCAGCGCTTGGGTCCTCAAGGGACGAGGCGATACCCTCCGCCTTCTGTCAGCAGAAGCTTTGCGTCGGAGGGGTTCTCTTCAATTTTCTGACGCAGCCGATAGACGTGGGTCTCGAGGGTGTGGGTCGTCACGGCTGAATTGTATCCCCACACCTCCCCCAGCAGAGTTTCACGGGAAACCGGCTTCTCCCCTGCACGATAAAGATAGCGAAGGATTTGGCTCTCCTTCTCGGTCAAGCGGATCTTGTGACCGTTCATCTGATGCAGCAGCAGCTTGTCCGCTGGCCTGAAGGTGAAGGGGCCAATCGCGAGGACCGCGTCCTCGCTATGCTCATACTGCCGCAGCTGGGCCCTTAAACGGGCCAGCAGCACCCCGAGCCGGAAGGGTTTGGTCACGTAGTCGTTGGCGCCGAAATCGGTGCTCAGAATCTGCTCTGCGTCCCGATCGCTGGCGTTCAACATGATGATGGGAGTCTTGACCCCGATGCGGCGAAGCTGCCGGCAGAGATCCTGGCCCTCCATGTCGGGGAGGCTGACGTCTACCAGAATTGCGTCGAAGTATTCTCTCTCCGCCAGCTCCAGGGCCCTTCGGCCACTGGACACCTCGACGACCGTGAACTCGTCGTTGACGCTAAGCTGTTCGCTCAGGACGTCTCGTAGGGCCTCATCGTCATCTGCAAGCAGGATCTTTCGCGCGATCATCGGCGCCATGGCTACCTATTCCCCGGGCCACGCCGCTCAGGCCTGGCCACAAGCAAGAAACCCTTAGGCACCTTTGATCAGGGAAGCCGCCCATCCCGCAACAGAGACAGCAGGGCCTGGCGCAAAGGCTGATCGTCTTCGATCAGTGCATCCACGACATTGAAGTGGTGCCGTTCCGGCACTTCCAGTGCCTTTACTGGATTATGAAGACCCCAGGCTGCGGCAAGTTCCCGCTGCTGCTGACGAAACTCGTCCGGCTCCTGCGAACCGACCCCAAGAATGATCGGCAGTTCGGGGCTTGGCTGTTTGCCTTGCGGGCTGAGGTCCGCCGCTTCCTCTTGCGTGAGCTGCAGTATTGGCTGGTGATAGCTGTGCCGGATCGGCTCCAGCTGATAGATTCCCGAAACGGAGCAGCAGCCGGTAAGCAGGTCCTGCGGATAGCCGAGAACGCTCCAGTCCGTCGCCGACGCCATGGCCGCCAAATGACCTCCGGCGGAGTGGCCGGATACCGTAATCCGATTGCGCGCAAAGCCTAGATCACTCGCATGATCATAGAGCCACGTGAGGCAGCGGCGCACCTGTTCGACCATCGTCCCAATTCGGGCCTGGGGTGCGAGCGAGTAGTTAACCGAGGCGAAGGCAATCCCCTGCTCCACGAAGGCGGGGGCCAAATAACTGTAATGGGCCTTGTCCAAGCCCTGCCAATAGCCGCCGTGGACAAAGACAAGTAGCGGGCTTTGCCTATCCTCACTGGGGAAAAAGTCGAGCTTCTCACCAGGAGCGGGGCCGTAAGCAACATCGAAACGGTGCTTCAAGCTTTCGCGGACGGCCCGGCTATCGGCTTCCCATCGCTCGAAGAATCGGGGGTGCTCCGGCGTTAGCGCACGTAGATTGAGCTGCTTGTTCAGCGCCTCTTCATCATAGTTCCGCCACAGCACAGTTCCCATTGCCCCTGACCCTTCCTTCCTTCGCCTTTTCGTGCATCGCTACTTGTATAGCGCGTCTTCAGGTATACCTGTCGAGCAGCGTCAGCGCGCACCAAACGGGCCTTCCCGCTCAACGTGACATGCCCTTGAGGAAAACATAAAGTCTCGGACGTGATGAAAAAAGCGTTAGCCGAACCCTCCGCACCTGTGGATTCGCCCCTTGATCGCCGGGAACTGGCTGAGGTGGAGCGCGCTTTTGCCGAACTTCGGAGCGGACGCCCGGTACGCTTTGTTCCTCTGTCCGGGCCTTCTTTTCTTGTTTTTGCATCGGATACCCTGGATTCAGCCGCGCTGGCCGCGGCAACGGCTCAGGGGAAGGGCCGTTCGGATGTCGGCGCGCGGCTGATCGTAACCGCAACCCGGGCCCGGCACTTGGGTCTGGCCGCGACAAAGGGCGAAGCAACCGCGCTCTGTGCCCGCAACTTGGGGCTGGGCGACATTGCCCAACTTGCCGACCCAACCCGGCAGCGGCAACGTGCGGTTGACCAGGTGCCACCAGTGGTCGAGGCCCCCTTCTGCGCCGGGAGCATCCTCGATCTTCTCAAATCTGCGCGGCTTTTGCCGGCGGCGCTTGTCTCGCCCGCGGAATCTGCGGAAGGAGAGGCCCTCGTCGTAACGGAAGCTGCCGTGCGCCGCTTCCGTGATCAGGCTGCACGCACGCTCTCGCGGGTGGCGGAAGCGAATGTTCCCCTGCTCGGAGCGGAGCAGACGCGGATCGTGGCCTTTCGGCCTGCGGACGGGGGGCGCGAGCATCTCGCCATTATCGTGGGAGAGCCGAAGCCGGACGCACCGCTGCTGGCGCGCCTCCACTCGGAGTGCTTCACTGGTGACCTGCTGCGCTCACTCAGGTGCGATTGCGGAGACCAATTGCGTGGCGCCATCGACCTCATGAGCCAGGAAGGTGGCGGTGTGCTGCTGTATCTGGCCCAAGAAGGGCGTGGCATCGGTCTGGTTAATAAGTTGCGTGCCTACGCGCTGCAGGATCATGGCGCCGATACCTTGGACGCCAACGAGCAGCTTGGTTTCGATGCGGACGAGCGGGTTTATAAACCCGCAGCAGAGATGCTCCGTCAGCTCGGCATCAAGCAAATCCGCCTGCTGACCAACAATCCTCTCAAGGTAGAGGCCCTGATGGCCTGCGGCGTAGATGTGGTCGCACGCGTTCCGCACAGCTTTCCAGCCAACTGCCACAACGCGGCCTACCTTCACACCAAGTCAGAGCGCTTCGGTCACTTCCTGTAGGGCTTTAGGAGGGGTTTCCTTACGATTGGGCACGCCGCTCCTGCTAGCGGAGGCGCGAACACGGCCTTGGCTGTCGCAAGAACGCAAGCCCGAAGCTCTCCGGCGGCCGACAAGAGGGAAAACGACATGATTGGGTAACCCCCTGTCGTTTCTTCTTCTTGGAGCGAACCGCCATGACCGATCACAGTGTTTCGTCAGCATCCACTCAGGCGGCAGCCGCGCAGCCTGCGGCACAAGGCGGGCGGCGCGCCCGCGGCGGCTCCGAAAGCCGCAGGGCCGCCCGTCGGGGCGGCGGGCGTGAACAGCTTGCCCAGATCCTGCGCAAGATCCCCTGTTTCGAGGTGATGAACCAGGAAGCGCTGGAGATCATCGAGGCAAACGCGGATACAGTTCTGGAGGAAGTCGGGCTGGAGTTCCGCGGCGATCCGGAAGCGCTGGCGCTGTGGAAGGGGGCAGGCTGTGATGTCCAGGGCGAGCGGGTGCGCTTCCCTCGCGGCCTCTGCCGGAAGATCGTGACGGAGAATGCGCCCGGGACCTTCACCCAGCATGCGCGCAACCCCTCCCGCTCCGTCCAGATTGGCGGCGACGTCACGGTCTTCGCTCCGGTCTACGGCCCGCCCTTCGTCAGCGACCTGGATAAGGGCCGCCGCTATGGAACGATCGAGGACTTCAACAATTTCGTGAAGCTGGCCTACATGGCCCCGGCCATTCACCACTCCGGTGGAACCGTGTGCGAGCCCGTCGACGTTCCGGTGAACAAGCGCCACCTGGACATGCTCTATGCCCACATGCGCTACAGCGACAAACCCTTCATGGGGTCGGTGACGGCGCCGGAGCGGGCGGAAGACTCCGTCAGCATGGCAAAGATCCTCTTCGGCGAGGACTTCGTCGAAAACAACACGGTGATGATCTCCCTCATCAACGCCAACTCGCCGATGGTGTGGGACGACACCATGGTCGGCGCGCTGAAGACCTATGCGCGCAACAACCAGGCGGTGATCTGCACCCCCTTTATCCTGGCCGGCGCCATGGCGCCCTGCACGGTCGCCGGCACCATGACCCAGACCCTGGCGGAATCCCTGGCCGGCATGGCCCTCGCACAACTCGTGCGTCCGGGTGCGCCGGTGGTGCTGGGATCTTTCGCCAGTTCCATGTCCATGCAGTCCGGCGCGCCGACCTTCGGCACCCCCGAGCCGGCCATGGTGCTCTATGGTATGGGACAGCTGGCGCGGCGCCTCGGCGTACCCTTCCGCTCCGGAGGCGGGCTCTGCGGATCTAAGGCCGTGGATGCCCAGGCGGCTTTCGAGACCGCGAACACCCTCCTTCCTACCCTTCTGGGTGGCGTGAACTTCGTGCTCCACGGCGCGGGCTGGCTAGAGGGCGGACTGGTTTCCTCCTACGAGAAGTTCATGCTGGATGCGGATCAGCTCTCCATGCTCCACGCCCTGGCGGGAGGGGTCGACATGAGCGAGAACGGCCAGGCCATGGACGCCATCCGGGAGGTCGGGCCTGGCAAGCACTTCCTCGGCTGCAGCCACACCCAGGCCAACTTCCAGACCGCCTTCTGGCGCTCTTCCGTCGCCGACAACAACTCCTATGAACAGTGGCAGAGCGAGGGCGGGCTGGACGCCACCCAGCGGGCAAACAAGCAGTGGAAGCAGTGGCTGGCGGACTATGAAGCGCCGCCGCTGGACCCGAGCATCGACGAGGCGCTGAAAGAATTCATCACCAAGAAAAAGGCCTCCATGCCCGACGCCTTCGCGTAATCATCTAGTACGCCGGATCATCTAGTACGCCGGGGGCACCTTCGGGTGCCCCCACAGCCCTCCGGGACGGCGACCCCAAAGTCGCTGCCTGGCTACGAGCTATCGCTTCTCGTTTTGGTCGTCGTACTGACACGCCATTGATCAAGCGAAAGCCTTTACAGAAGGGGAGCGGGATCGCTACCTGCAGAGCCTCTTTGCAAGCGGCGTGGGGCAAGAACCACTGCGAAAGCTCCTATGGATAGTGGCGATCTGCTGGGCGGCCTGGGCCGCCTCGCTCGTTTACCGGGATTACGCCGCGTGGCTCTACTATTGGGCGGGTCGTTACGACCAGATGATGAACCCCTATGGGGTAGATCCAGACGCGCCGGAGCCAAGCGCTGAGGACCGGGCCTTCCATGAAAGCCTCTTTATCGCCGACTTGCATGCCGACACCCTGAACTGGGCGCGTGATCCGCTGGAGCGTTCGCTCTTCGGCCACGTGGACGTGCCGCGCCTGCTGGACGGGAACGTGGCGCTCCAGGTCTTTTCCATCGTCACCCGCAGCCCGGTCGTCCTGCCCTGGATGAATTGCGTCACGCCCCATGCCCCGGATCGCGCGGCGCTGCTCGCCTTGCTGCACGGTCGTCCGGTGTTCGACGTGCGCGATCGGGCTTTTGCCAGGATCGAACGTTTCATCGAGGCCTCTGCTCGTTCCCTGGTGGTCGAGGGTCCGGAACTGCGCCTCATCAGAACCGCCGACGATCTGGAGCGCCTGGTGGACGATCGGCTGGCAGGTCAAGACGTGGTGGGCGGCATTCTCGCCGTGGAAGGCGCGCACTGGATCGCGGCAGATGCCGAGCCCGAAGAGGTTCAGCGGGAAGTGCAGGACCTTTACGACGCCGGCGTCCGTCTCTTCGCGCCGGTGCATCGTTTCGACAATGGACTGGCGGGCTCCAACGAGGGCTGTGAGCGCTACGGGCTGACACCGCAGGGAAGAGTCGCCCTCCGCGAGGCCGAGGCTCTCGGGATGGTGGTCGACCTGGCGCATTTGTCGCAGGCTGGCATCCGCGAGGCTCTCGATCTGCTGGAGGAGCCTTTCACCGTTTCCCACACCGGCATTCGAGCGGAATGCGAGCCCCCTTGCCGCCAGGCGCGCAACCTTAGCGACGAAGAGCTCGAGATGATCGTCCAGGCGGGTGGCTTGGTCGGGGTCGGCTTTTGGCCCCAGGCGGTGGGCCCCAGCGTCTGGCGGATCGTCGAGATTATGGCTTACATCGGAGAGATCGCGGAGAGCCTGAACTTGCCAAGGAGCCGCTACACCGCCTTCGGCTCGGACTACGACGGCTCGGTAGCGCCGCTGGTCGAGGTCGGGCATCTATCCGTCCTCACCGCGATCATGCGGCGTCATACACCGCCGATGACGCCCGACGGCATTCGCGACGTGGCCGGTCGCAACACCTGCCGCCTTTTCGCACAGGTTCTGCCCGGCGGAAGCCCCGCCAGAGCAGCCGAAATCTGCGACCGGGCAGCCAGCGCCACCATCTTCATCCGCCCTCCGGAAGAGAAAGATGGAGAAGAACGTTTGCCCCTACTGCCGGGTGGAGCGGAAGGCGTCGAAGCTACCGAGCAGGTTGATCCGGAAGAAGAGGAGTAAGCTCAGCAAGCCCCTTGAATCGGTGCAAGCACAACATGCCCGAGCTTTTCAGGGTTGCGCACCACATAGATCGCGTGAATGCGTCCGCCGCGAACATCCAGGCCGATGCTTTGCGGAAGGCCGTCCTTCTCAAGCGTCAAGAGGCCGGGATTGCCATTGATCCAGGCGAAGCGCTCGGTCACAGGCTGCGAGATCAGGCCCTTGCGCGCGAGGCCCTCATAGAAGCGTGCGACCTTCTTCCATCCCGTCAGAAGATTGAGGGCCGACGCACGGCGACCGCCGCCGTCAGTATGAAGCACCACGTCCTCCGCAAGGAGGTCGCGCAGCGCCTGAAGATCCCCCTCCCGCGAGGCGCGGTTGAAGGCCGCCACGATCGCTGCTGCTTCTGCTGGCGGCACCGGGAAGCGGCGCTTTTCATGTCGCAGATTGCTCCGGGCACGTACCGCCAGCTGCCGGCAGGCGGCCGGACTGCGATCGAGCAGATCAGCAATCTCCACGAAATCCATCTCGAAAATGTCGTGCAGCAGGAAGGCGGCGCGCTCGAGCGGCGACAGGCGCTCCAGCGCCAGAAGAAGCGCAGTCGAATGATCCTGGGCGAAAGCCGCTTCCTCTCCCTCTTCGACGAAGGTGACAAGAGGTTCTGGCAACCATGGCCCGACGTATTCCTCCCGCCGCACTCGAGCCGACTTCAGATGGTCAAGGCAAAGGCGGGTGACCACACGCACAAGGAAAGCACGGGCGTTCTTCACGGCCGCGCGATCCACCGCCTGCCATCGCAGGAAAGCCTCCTGCACCACATCCTCGGCCTCAGCAACGGAGCCGAGCATGCGGTAGGCCAGGCCGAAAAGCTGCGGTCGAGTGGCGAGAAACCCCTCGATGGCTTCAGGCTCGGCCAGCCTATCCCCCGGCTCCGTCACCGCCACGTCAGGCTGCCTTCAACTTCATCGGGTGGATTGTACGGAAAGCGATGGCCAGGCGATTCCAGGCGTTGATGGTCGAGATCAAGAAGGTCAGAGCGGCTGCCTCCTTCTCGGTGAAGTGCATGCGCAGGGCTTCATAGTCTGCATCCGGTGCTCCCGTTTCGGCAATCTTGGTCACCGCCTCGGTCCAGGCCAAGGCCGCTCGCTCGCGCTCGCTATAGAGGGGCGACTCCCGCCAGGCGCTCAGGAGATACAGGCGTTCCTCGCTTTCCCCGTCCTTGCGGGCTTCGCGGGTGTGCATATGGACGCAATAGGCACAGCCGTTGATCTGGGACGCGCGGATTTTGACCAGATGCCGAAGCCCCGGCTCCAACCCTGCCTCCGCCACCCGTTGCTCAAGGGAGAGCATCGCCTCCATCAACTCGGGGGCCACCTGCCTTGCATCGATCCGGTTTTGCATGAACTGACCTCTCCATTCTTGTTGGTCAACGATCACAAGACGAGACAGCCGGAAGGGATGTGACATGCCGAAGGGCGGTCCGTTGCGATGAGGGCAGCGGCCGACTAGCTTCCTTCGACCAAAGCCGCTGCGACGAAAGGAGAAATCGCTTGGCAGAGCCTGCGCCCCGGGCATGGCAACGGATGCTGTCTGGCCGCCGCCTGGACCTGCTGGACCCCTCGCCCCTCGACGTCGAGATCGAGGACATTGCCCACGGTCTTTCCCGAGTCGCCCGTTGGAACGGGCAGACCCAGGGCGATTGGCCCTTTTCCGTGGCGCAGCATTGTCTTCTGGTGGAGGAGATCGCGGGCCAGCTGAAGCCCGGCCTGCCGACGGGCTGGCGCCTGGCTGCCCTCCTGCACGATGCGCCGGAGTATGTGGTGGGCGACCTCATCTCTCCCTTCAAGGCCGCCGTCGGGCTGGACTACAAGGCGCTGGAGACGCGCCTCTTTTCGGCGATCCTGCTGCGCTTTTCTCTCCCGGCGGAACTGCCGCAACAGCTCACCAGGCTCATCAAGCGGGGGGATCAGGCAGCCGCCTTCCTGGAAGCGACCCAGCTTGCGGGCTTCAGCGATGCGGAGGCACGACGCTACTTCAAGCGTCCGCGGGGTCTGCTGCTTGACGCCGACCGCTTTCCCCTACGACCGCTACCGCCAGCGGAAGCAAAGAGTAGCTTTCTGGAACGCTTCAACCAGCTCTTTGACCAGATGAACTGACTTCCCTGCGACGCCGACCGCCCTTGCGCACACCAGCAGGCGCCTCGGCGGTCTCGCGCAGAAGCTCGACCAGGCGGCTGCAATGCTCGTTGGCAGACGCAGACGCCTCGGTGCCGTAGCGTTCCAGCAGCCGTTTCGCGGCGTCGCGGGCATCGAGTCCTTCGGGCAAGCGCAGCATCCAGGACAGTAGAAGGTCCTGGGCCGGCCCTGGAAACTCGGCTCCCATAGCGAAGGCCTCGCCGATCAGGCCGCCAGGATCCTCCTCACTATGCAGGGGCGAGGCGTAGTGCAGGGTCATGATTCACACGGGCCGCAAGAGATTGACCCGCATGGGCTGGCTAAAAAGGTAGCCCTTCTCATCCGTCTCGCTCAGCTCCTCGAACTTTTGCCGCAGCCCCTCAACTAGTCCATCAAAAACGACTGCGCGCCTGGGATCCACAGCGACCGCTTGCTGCCGGAACGCTTCGAAGTCTGCATAGCGCACCGGTGCGTCGTAGCGTACTTCGCGTAACTGCTCGAAGGGTCCCTCGGCAGCGGCGCAAAGCCGCTCGAAGGCGACGCGACGCACTTCGGTTTCATCCTCGACCGGTTGGAGCAGGGAAAAGTGCGATCCCTCTGCTACGGGCTCAGCGACGTAAAGGAAGCCACCTTCTCGCAGCACCCGGCCAGCCTCAGTCAAAGCCCGATCAATCACGCTTTCGTTCAGGTGGTGCAGGGAATTGAAGTAGATGACCAGATCGAAGCTTTCATCGGGGAAGTCCAGGGCTTCGCCCCGCCCGGGCAGGAAGCGAAGATTGGGCAGCGGTTCGCCGGCCGTCGCGCGCTGCAGCTGCTGGTCGGCAGGTTCCAGGCCCACTCCCTCCGCCAAGCCCCGCCGCATCAGCGCACGCAGCAATGCCCCGTCTCCACAGCCGATATCCAGCGCGCTCTTTCCCTCTGGGGAAACCAGCTCACTCAAAACCTCCAGGTGCCTGCGCCGCGGTAGATTGGCCATCCTCAGCTCCTCTTTCGCCCCCTTTCCAGATGTCACCTTCTTCGAATGGGGGCAAGCGCTCTGGCATGAAGCAGGGGAGTGAGTAAAGTCGGACACATCAGGGGAGGAAGCGATGCACCGCTTGAAGGACTGGATAGGACGAAGCGAAACCCGAGAAGAGCAGCTTGAGCCTTCCCGCGCGGAAGCCTTGCGCGTTACGTTGGAAAGCGAGGATGCGCCGGCGGAAGTAGGTACGGCGCTGCCTGAGCTCTGGCATTGGGCCTATTTCTGGGACTACGCACCACTTTCCGAGTTAGGCCATGACGGGCATGCCGCCCGCGGCGGCTTCCTGCCGCCCGTTCCGCTCCCGCGCCGCATGTGGGCCGGCAGTCGCTTCCAATGGCTCGCGCCGCTGCGGCTGGGAGACCTGGTTCGCAAGACCTCCACGATCAAGTCCATCGAGGAAAAACAGGGGCGCTCCGGGCAGCTGGTGTTCGTCACCGTCCAACATGAGTTGGCAGGACCGGCAGGCCTCGCGATCCGAGAAGAGCACGACATCGTTTACCGCGAGGCGCCTATGTCGGGAGCGCCTGCCCGCAGCTCAGGCGAAGCGGCTCCGGAAGGCGCCTGGAAGCGGCACCTGACGCCCGACCCCATCCTGCTCTTTCGCTATTCCGCCCTCACCTTCAACGGCCACCGCATCCACTACGACCAGCCCTATGTAACAGGCGAAGAGGGCTATCCTGGCCTCGTCGTTCACGGCCCCTTGTTGGCGACCTTGATGGTCGACTTGGCGCGAAGAAGCGTCCCGGAGAAGCGTCTCCTAAGTTTTCAGTTCCAAGCCATCCGGCCGGTTTTCTGTGGGGAGAAAATTCTGGTGGGCGGAGAGCCCGATGATCGAGGCGCCGATCTTTGGGTCGCCGATCCCGAGGGCGCACTTTGCATGCGCGGACGGGTAAACTGGTGAGTGCCCCTGAAGCGCAGGCTCACGCAGCCTGCGCTTCAGGGTGAACTGAGAGCTAGCGAGCCTCGCCGCTAACTGGATCGACCTTGACCTCTACCCGCCGGTCGTTGGCGCGGTAGTCGATCTCCCAACGACCGTCATCCCATTCGATGTCTTCGAAGTGGGAGAAACCGCTTTCTTGCTCGAGCGTCTGAAGAATCTCGGAAAGAGGCTTGGCGTCGGCGGGAGGAGCCCGGTCATCGTCGGCCAAGGCCGGGGACGCGAGAAGGAAGGCACAAGCAGTCGTGGCAAATAGAGCGCGCATACTGAGTCTCCTGTACAAATTGATCTGCAGAGGCAGAGGTATGGCGCGCGACGGCGCGCGCAAGAGGCGCCTAACTTTTACGAACGAATGCCATCAATTTCTGATGGAACCCTCTTGAAGCTGTTCTTCTTAGAGGGCGTGCGGGCGGCCCTCCCCCCAATCCTTTTAGAGCCGAATGCCTCCCGGCAAAGGTGTGAAGCGCACCTCCAGAAGGCGCCGCTGACGCAGTTCACCTTCCTCATCTCGTTCCACGACGGTGAGCCATTGGCGTCCCTCCGGCTGGCCGACTGGCGCCACAAGTCGCCCACCGGGGGCAAGCTGCGCCAGCAGTGGGGGCGGGATCTCTGGAACTGCCAGACGAACGATGATGGCGTCGAAGCTCTGCTCGCCGTCCGGCCAGCCGTAGTAGCCATCGCCGATTTTAAGGTTTACGCTGCTGTAACCCAGTTCCTCGAAGCGGGCTGTCGCGTAGCTGGCGATTGCTTCATCGTATTCGAGCGCCCGGACAGAAGCGCCCAGTTCCACCAGCAAACTGGTAAGGTAGCCCGCACCGACTCCGACTACGAGCGCCTCCTCCTCGGCCTGGACATCGGCCTCATGCAGCATCAGCGCGACGATCAGCGGCTGCGAGACCGTCGCCCCCGGCATGGCCGGAAGCGGCATGTTCAGGTAGCCTGCGACCTGTAAGGCCGGTGGCAGAAAAAGGTGCCGTGGCACCGCCCGCATCGCTTCCAGGACGGCAGGGCTCACGGCTCGCACGCCGGTCTCCGACGCGGATAAACGCGCCTCGGCCTCAACGATATCCACCATAGCCGCCCGTTCTGCAGCGTAGGCGGTCTGTTCCTTCTCCTCCTCGGCGACGCTGGGAAACGCCGCAAAGAAGAGAAGAAAGCCCAGGCAATTCAGCATTCGGCGCATAGCTTGCCTCCACAGCCTGTACTCGCCTACCCGCCTTCAGTATCGGCGGCACACGGCGGGAGGCGAGAGCTTAACGCACCAACACCCTCATTCTTCGCCGAAGATCAATCGATCGAGCCCCCGTACCAGACCCGTGATGGAGCCGACTTTGCGGGCAGCCACAAGAGTACCTTCTGCATAGACGGAAGCATCCGTCCCGGCGTCGTGCTTCAAGATCAAGCGAGAGCCGCGCACCGTGAAAAGAGCGTCGATGGAGGCTGCGTAGCTGGGCAGGCGGACCGCATGTACCTGCACACCGTTGATGGTACCGCCGCGGGTTTCGGATGGTCCCATGATATCGTCGATTGGATAGTCGACCTGTGGCTTGCGCACGTCCCCCAAGCGCTCCGCCAGCTCTCGTGCGGTGCCGCTGGGCGCATCGGGTTTGGCGGATTTCGCGTAGTCGATGATTTCAAAGTGCGGGATATGGCGCGCGGCAATCAACGCGAAGTGCGACAGGAGTGCGGAGGTAATGGCGAAATTACCTGACGCGACCACGCCTTTCACGGCACGGCGAGCCGCGGCATCCAGTTCCGCGTAGTCTTCCGCGGTCAACCCCGAGGTACCGACGACGACCGCCGTACCGCGCTTCAATGCCGCCAGGATATGATCCTTCACGACAGAAGGATGGGTGTAGTCGATCAGCACATCTGCCGGGGCTGCATCCAAAGCTTCCTCGACAGAAGCGCTGACCCGAATATCAGCTCGCCTTTGGCCCAGCAGGTGCCCCAGATCATCCCCAGCTGCACGGCGCGCTACCGCACCGGTTACTTCCAGATCGCTCGCCGCCAGCGCAGCCTCAGCGACCGCACGTCCGGCCCAGCCCGTTGCCCCTGCAATACAGACTCTCGTCATCTGCATACCTCTTTCCAGATAGAAGCCTTCAAATCACCAATAATGCCTTGGCCCGGTGAGGCCGCTGGCGACCGCGATCAACCTGCGCTACGGCAAACAGGCCGACAATAGGGGCTGATGGGGGCAGGTCCCACTTGAGCGCGGAGCCGGTGGCAGTATAGCTTCGCTCTATAAGGAAGCGTCCTTTCACGTCTTGAGCTGGAGTCTGTCATGGCCACGCGCCCCAATTCGCCCGCCGCCAAGGACATTGCCTATGTCCTGCACCCTTACACCAACGCCCGCCGTCATGAAGAAATCGGTCCGATGATCATCGAGCGTGGCAAGGGTGTCTACGTTTATGACGATCAGGGCAAGGAATACATCGAGGGTCTTGCCGGCCTCTGGAGCGTTGCCGTCGGCTTCGGGGAGGAGCGGCTGGTAGAGGCCGCAACACGCCAACTGCAGCAGCTGCCCTACTACCATTCCTTTGCGCACAAGTCGCACGAGCCTTCGATCCTGCTGGCTGAGAAGCTGCTCGAAATGGCGCCGCGGGATTTCTCGAAGGTGTTCTTCACGAACTCAGGTTCGGAAGCGAACGACACCGTCATCAAGATGCTGTGGTTCTACAACAACGCCAAGGGCCGGCCGGAGAAGAAGAAATTTATCAGCCGCATCAAGGCCTATCACGGCATTACCCTGGCTTCAGCGAGCCTTACAGGTCTGCCGGCGAATCAGAAGGGCTTCGACCTGCCGCTGGATCGCTTCGTACACACCGCCTGCCCGCACCACTATCGCTTTGCCTATGAAGGGGAGAGTGAGGAAGAGTTCGCCAGCCGCCTGGCCGGTCAGCTCGAGGAACTGATCCTGCGCGAGGGGCCGGAAACGATCGCCGCCTTCATCGGCGAGCCGGTCATGGGCGCCGGCGGCGTGATCGTTCCACCGCGCACCTATTGGCAGAAGGTGCAGCAGGTGTTGCGCAAGTACGACATCCTGCTGGTGGCCGACGAAGTCATCAACGGCTTCGGACGCACCGGCAACCTCTGGGCCTGCGAAACCTTCGACATCAAGCCGGACGTGCTGGTGACCTCGAAGCAGCTGACCAGCTCCTACATGCCGCTGGCCGCCATCATGATCACCGACGAGATCTACCAGGCGCTCGCCAACTACACGAAGGAGCTCGGCACCTTTGGCCACGGCTACACCACCAGCGCGCATCCGGTGGCGACCGCGGTCGGACTTGAGAACCTGAAGATCATCGAAGAGCGGAATCTGATCGAGCACGCCGCTGCGGTAGCTCCGCGCTTCCAGGACGGTCTGCGCCGCTTCGCCGATCATCCTCTGGTGGGCGAGGTGCGCGGCGTTGGGCTGATCGCCGCGGTAGAACTGGTCTCCGACAAGGCGACCAAGGCCGGCTTCGATCCGGTCGGCAGTGTGGGCCTCCACCTCTTCGAGCGCTGCCAGGCCAATGGCCTGATCGTGCGCAACCTGGGTGATGCCATCGCCTTCTGCCCGCCGCTGATCATCAGCGAGCAGGAGATCGACGCGCTCCTCGAGCGCTTCGGCAAGGCTCTGGACGAAACCCAGGAGTGGATGAACAGCCGGAGCATTGCGGCCGAGTAAGCTTAGCCCGGTGCTTGATCGAGGCCGGCAGGCGGCGGGTCATCCGCCCCTGCCGGCCTTGCTCTTTTGGGGCAGCAGCGGCACTTTCGCGCCATGGATTACGAAGCATTTTTTGGTGACCGCCTGGCGACCTTGAAGGAAGAAGGACGCTATCGGGTCTTCGCCCATCTCGAACGACGCGCCGGCCACTTTCCTCAAGCGGTGCGTCATGTGGATGGCAAGCAACTTCCCGTCACCGTCTGGTGCTCCAACGACTATCTGGGCCTCGGCCAACATCCAAACGTTCTGCAGGCGATGCACGAGGCGCTTGACCGCTGCGGCGCCGGCGCCGGTGGAACGCGGAATATCTCAGGCACGAACCACTACCACGTGCTTCTGGAGCAGGAGCTGGCGTCTTGGCACCAGAAGGAAGCCGCCCTTCTCTTCACCTCCGGCTACGTCGCCAACTGGACGACGCTGGGCACCCTCGCCTCCCAACTGCCGGGGTGTGTCGTCTTCTCCGACGAGAAGAACCATGCCTCGATGATCGAGGGTATCCGCCACTCCCGCGCCGAAAAGCGGATCTTTCGGCATAACGATCCGAAAGATCTTGAGCGCCAGCTTGCGGATTTCGATCCAGCGCGGCCAAAGCTGGTGGCCTTTGAGTCGGTCTACTCGATGGACGGTGATATCGCTCCGATAGCCGAGTTGTGTGACGTCGCGCAGGCCGCCGGCGCGCTTACCTATCTGGACGAGGTCCACGCCGTCGGGCTCTATGGTCCCTCTGGCGCTGGGGTTGCTGATCGTGACGGCCTCCTCAACCGACTCGACATAGTGCAAGCGACGCTCGGAAAGGCGGTTGGCTTGATTGGAGGCTATATCGCCGGCAGTGCAAAGCTGGTGGATTTCGTCCGTTCCTTCGCCAGCGGCTTTATCTTCACCACGTCTCTCCCGCCCGCCATTGCGGCCGGCGCACTCACCAGCGTGCGCCTCTTGAAAAGCGACAACAGCCTGCGTGACCGGCATCAGCTGATCGTGGCCAAGGTAAAGGCACGCATGGCAGATGTTGGCCTTCCGGTGCTGCCCGGTCCCAGCCACATCGTGCCGCTCATGGTGCGAGATGCGGAAAGGTGCCGCGCCGCCAGCGAGCGCCTGCTCAACGACTTCGGTCTCTATGTTCAGCCGATCAACTATCCCACTGTACCGCGAGGCGAGGAACGGCTGCGCATCACGCCCTCCCCGCTTCATACCGGCGCGGACGTCCAGACGCTGATCGATGCGGTTGTGCAGGTCTGGGACGGTCTCGAACTGCCGCGCGACCGCAGAGCTTCCAGCGTGGCGAGTACGTGAGGCACCGGGCGTGAAACTGTCTGATCAAACGATCCGACAGGTGGTAGATCTCCCTTGCAATGGGATATAACACTCGTCAGCCACTGCCACCGGGCGCTTTCGACAGGGGGGATAGATGAGCCAGCTGAATGAAGCCTTTGTACGCTTCTCGAATGTACAGAAGAGCTACGACGGCGAGACACTGGTCGTTAAGAACTTGAACCTCGACATCGCGAAGGGTGAGTTCCTGACCATGCTGGGGCCCTCGGGCTCCGGCAAGACCACCTGCCTGATGATGCTGGCTGGCTTCGAGACCCCGACCAGCGGCGACATCAGGCTGAATGGGCGCAGCATCAGCAATGTGGCGCCCCACCGCCGTGGCATCGGCATGGTGTTCCAGAACTACGCCCTCTTCCCTCACATGACGGTGGCTGAAAACCTCGCCTTTCCGCTGGAAGTGCGAAAGCTGTCCAAGGCTGAAATCCAGAGCAAGGTGAAACGGGCTCTCGACATGGTGCAGCTGGGTCATTTGGGCAATCGCCGACCTGCGCAGCTGTCGGGTGGTCAGCAGCAGCGCGTGGCCGTGGCCCGTGCGCTGGTTTTCGATCCCGATCTCGTGCTGATGGACGAGCCCCTGGGCGCCCTCGACAAGAATCTGCGTGAGCAGATGCAATACGAGATCAAGCACATCCATGAGAGCCTGGGCGTGACAGTGGTATATGTTACTCACGACCAGTCGGAAGCGCTGG